>Ga0123355_10009800_pt1 | contig 14616 bp, 13 predicted proteins | sample TergutEmb28metaG_3_FD_89872 | JGI IMG/M metagenome (GOLD analysis project Ga0123355, IMG submission 89872) | Embiratermes neotenicus P1 segment gut microbial communities from Petit-Saut dam, French Guiana - Emb289 P1 | ecosystem: Host-associated > Arthropoda: Insects > Digestive system > Gut ...
CTGGTAAGCTGCAAAGACGCGCGACCAAGACCGTCGATGCTGAGCCCAACAGCATTTTCACCCGGGTCAAACACGCCGTCTTTTCCTGTAGCATCGTCTTTCAGCTTCAGGGTATAAGTACCGTCTAAGTTGTCGTATACGTTTTTTGTTTTGCCCTCATAGATTAGTTTTGACATGCTCTGTCTCCTATGTCTTTGCGATAAAACAAGTTATCACATTGAATATGCTTCAAATCCTCATAGAGCTGTGCCTTGGCTTCCTGCAAACTGGGCGCTTTTCTGGCGCAAAGGAGTACGCGCCCGCCGTCTGTAACAATGCCGTCCGCCGTCTGATTTGTGCCGCAGTGGAACACGAAAGTATCAGCGCTTAGCGCATCCAAGCCATCGATCACAGCGCCTTTTTGATATGTACCCGGATAACCCCTTGCAGCGAGGACTACGCCGATCATGGAATCTGTGCTCCATACCAGATCAGGCTTGTTCCCATCGAGGATGGCGGTGATTACTTGATAAAGGTCGCTCTCTAAGAGTGGAAGCACCACTTCTGTCTCTGGATCGCCGAAGCGGGCGTTAAATTCAATGGTTTTAGCTCCATCTTTGGTAGCGATGAGTCCGGCATAGAGTATGCCTGTAAAGGGTCTGCCCTCTTCCGCCATAGCGGCGGCGGTTGCGCATAAGATGTTCTCAAAGGCATCCGCTACCATCTCCGCCGGAATTTGCGGTGCGGGGGCATATGCGCCCATACCGCCGGTATTGGGACCCTCGTCACCGTCGTAGGCGCGTTTGTGATCTTGGGCGATCACCATGGGATACACGGCTGTCCCATTGACGAATGCCATGAAAGAAAATTCCTCGCCCTCTAGGAACTCCTCAATGACAACCGTAGCACCGGCGCTGCCGAAGCGATTCTCTTGCAGCATTTCAGAGAGCGCTTGCTGCGCTTCTTCCTTTGTGGCGGCGATAACTACACCTTTTCCCGCTGCCAAACCGTCTGCTTTAAGGACAAAAGGCGGTGTGCGGTTTTCGATATACTCGCAAGCCGCAGTATAGTCGGTAAACACCTCATAGGCTGCTGTTGGAATGCTGTATTTTTTCATCAGGTCTTTGGCAAAGGACTTGCTGCCCTCGATAATGGCGGCATTTGCCCTCGGACCGAAAATGCGGAAACCTGCTTCCTCGAAGCGGTCAACAATTCCCTCAACCAGAGGCACTTCAGGACCGACAAAGGTGAGAGAGATGTTTTCCTGCTTTGCAAACGCAATCAAAGCTTCATGGTCTGCTTGGTCAATGTCTATTGGTGTTGCCACATCTTTCATTCCGGCGCGTCCCGGTGCTACGTAGACTGTTTCAACATGGGGGGACTGGGCAAATTTCCATGCCAGCGCATGTTCCCGCCCGCCGCTGCCGATGATTAAAACTTTGTTCATTGAGATGTTACCCCCTTTTTAAATGAAGCGTATGTAGGGGCGCACAGTGTGCGCCCGTGTCCTTACTGCCCTGCAAACTGTAACCTGCGGGCGCACACTGTGCGCCCCTACAACAAACACGCTGTTAAAATCCTTTCCTTGCTTTAATGCCGAAAATGCCGAATGCCTGTAAAGATCATGGCGATGTCATGTGCGTCGCAAGCCGCGATGGAGTCTTCGTCTTTGATGCTGCCCCCCGGCTGGATGATCACGCGGATTCCAGCTTTTGCCGCCTCTTCTACGGTGTCAGACATGGGGAAAAACGCGTCAGATGCCATTACAGCGCCTCGGGCTCTCTCCCCTGCTTGGGCGATCGCAATTCTTGCGGCTCCTACCCGATTGGTCTGCCCGGGACCGATGCCGACAGTCATCTTATCTCTCGCAATCACAATGGCGTTTGATTTGACGTATTTGGCAACCGTCCAAGCAAATTTTGCGGTTTCCAGCTCTGCCTCTGTGGGCTTTCTGCGAGTTGGGATTGTGATATCAGCTTGAGCGAAACCAAAGTCATCCTGCTCTTGGATGAGTAATCCGCCACTTACAGAGGTCACCTGCATTCCTCTCGCTTGCTTTGATGTATCTACCCGCAACAGACGCAAATTCTTCTTTTGTGTCAAAATGGCAAGCGCCTCATCTGTAAAGCTTGGTGCAAGGATGACCTCTAGAAATGTCTCTTGCAATTTGGCGGCACACTGTTCATCCACCTCACGGTTAAGAGCGACGATTCCGCCGAAAATGGACACAGGATCGGCATCGAATGCCCGCTCATACGCGCCCAATATGGTCTCTCCGATTCCTACTCCGCAGGGATTCATGTGCTTGATGGCGACTGCTGCCGGCTCAGGGAACTCTTTCACCAGCTCTAGCGCCACATCTGCGTCTCCGATATTGTTATAGGAAAGCTCTTTGCCGTGGAGCTTCTCCGCTGTGATTACTGTATGCCCAGCGGATAGCTCACCATAAAGTGCGGCGGATTGATGCGGATTTTCTCCATAGCGCAGGTCTTGTTTTTTCTCATAGGTCAGCGTCAGCTTCTCCGGAAACTCTTCCTGTGTGAGATAGGATGCAATCAGTGCGTCATAAGCTGCCGTGTGCCGGAATGCTTTTGCTGCCAAAGTACACCTGACATCCTCACTCACGCTTCCCTGTTTCAGCTCATCCAGCACCATATCATAGTCATCCGAGTCTACCACAATCGTCACAGAGGCATGGTTTTTGGCAGCAGCCCGTACCATGGTGGGTCCACCGATGTCGATGTTTTCTATGGCATCGTCAAAGGTGGTCTCCGGCTTTTGGATGACAGCCCCAAAGGGGTATAGATTCACTGCCACTAAGTCAATTGGCGTGATTGCAAGCTCTGCAAGTGTTTCCATATGCGCAGGGTCTGAACGCCGCGCGAGAATCCCGCCGTGTACCATCGGATGCAAGGTCTTTACACGTCCACCCAACACTTCCGGAAAGCTTGTTACCTCTGAAATATTTTTCACTTCCAGACCGTTTTCTCGCAACAGCGCATAGGTTCCGCCGGTGGATACCACCTCGAAGCCTTTCTCTATAAGCGCTTTGGCGAACGCCTCAATGCCACGCTTGTCCGACACACTAATTAATGCACGTTTTTTCATAGTTCACACCTTTTTCTAGTCTTGAAATAGTTCCTGTAATGTCTGGATATACAAGAGGTGCTCTGCTTGATGGATGCGCTGTTTTAGGCTTTCCAGCGTATCTGTTTTCTCTATCTTCACTGTACATTGTGCGATGACGGGACCTGTATCCATCCCCTCATCCACATAATGCACCGTGACCCCGGTTTCCGGCGCGCCGCTTTCGTAGGCTTGCTCAATCCCGCGCATCCCCGGAAATAGCGGGAGCAATGAGGGGTGGATGTTGATGATCTGCTTCGGATACGCCTCTAAAAGCGTGTGTCCGATGAGGCGCATGTAACCAGCTAAGATGATGAAGTCAATCTCTCGCTCTTGCAACAGGGCTTGGATTTCCGTCTCATAAGCTTCCTTGCTTGGATAAGACTTTGGCGAAAATGCAAACACCGGGATTCCATGTGCCTCTGCACGAGAAATCACGCGTGCGCCGGGTTTGTCGCATACAAGCAGAGGAATATTGGCGCATAGCTCCCCTGCTTTGACCGCAGTTGCAATGGCTTCAAAGTTAGAGCCATTGCCAGAGGCGAAAACCGCTATGTTTTTCATACAAAGCTCACACCTTCTCCGCTTACTATTTCGCCAATGATCCGCGCGTCTTCGCCTTGCGCTTCCAAACATGCAAGGGCGCGGTCCGCATCGCCCTTGGATACGACCAGCATCATGCCGATTCCCATATTGAATACGTGGTACATTTCTTCTGCATCCAGCTTGCCTTTCTCCTGTAGGAAAGAGAAAATCGGTGGGATATCCCATGTGCCGCGGCGAATGGAAACGCCGAGTCCCGATGGCAGAACGCGGGGGATGTTCTCAAAGAAGCCGCCGCCTGTGATATGTGCCATTCCTTTTGGCGGACACTCCTGCAGCAGATGCAAGATGGGTTTTACATAGATTCGCGTTGGGGTGAGCAGTGTCTCGCCCAGGCTTTTGTCAAGTCCAGCATAGGTTTCATGCAGAGATAAATCACAGTCAGTAATCAGCTTCCGGACAAGAGAAAATCCGTTGCTGTGGACGCCGGATGAGGGCAATCCGATCAACACATCCCCCGAAACGATAGCAGAACCTGTGATCATGTCGGCTTTTTCCACTGCGCCGACGCAAAATCCGGCGATGTCGTACTCGTTCTCCTGATACATGCCGGGCATTTCCGCTGTCTCGCCGCCGATTAGAGCGCAAGCCGCTTGGACGCAACCCTCGCTCACACCGGCAACAATGTCTTCAATCTGTTGTGGACTGAGTTTGCCGCACGCGATATAGTCTAGGAAAAACAGCGGCTTTGCGCCGACCGTTATAATGTCGTTTGCGCACATGGCAACAGCGTCTATGCCGATGGTGTCATGCTTATCCAGTTGGAAAGCAAGCATGAGCTTTGTACCCACGCCGTCTGTCCCACTGACCAAAACCGGCTCTTTCAGGTTTTGACCGGAGAGATCAAAGAGTCCGCCGAATCCGCCCAGTTCGCCGATCACGCCCGGGATTTTTGTTTTAGCAATGTGGCGCTTCATGCGGGATACTGCTTCATATCCTGCATGAAGATCGACACCGGCGCTTTTATATTGATCTGACATAGCTCGTTCCTCTCTTTACGCAAAGTCATATAGGGGCGTTGGATAATCGCCGTTGAAATAGGCCACGCAGAGTCCCCTGTACTTACCGGGGAAATCTAAATCTACCGCGTTCACCAGACCGTCTACGCTCAAGAAAGAGAGCGAGTCCACGCCGAGAATTTGACGGATGTCCTCTACGGATTTCTGATGGGCGATGAGTTCGCTGGGTTCTTTGAAGTCAATTCCATAGAAACAGGGATATTTCAGTGGCGGACAAGGGATTCGCATGTGCACTTCCGCCGCCCCTGCTCCGCGCAATAGTGTGACAAGGCGTTTGCTGGTGGTTCCTCTTACGATGGAGTCATCTACAAGCACGACTCGTTTTCCCTCAACCACACCGCGCACGGCTGAAAGCTTCATCTTTACACCCTGTTCCCTGAGCTCTTGAGAGGGCTGGATGAAGGTTCTGCCCACATATCTGTTTTTGATGAGTCCGATTTCATAGGGAATCCCAGAAGCTTCCGCAAAGCCGATGGCGGAGGATATGCCCGAATCGGGAACCGGAACGACCACATCAGCATCGACCGGCGCTTCCATTGCCAGGGTTTTTCCCATATTTTTTCGCGCTGTGTGTACGTTCATTCCGGCAATATTGGAGTCGGGTCTGGAGAAATAGACAAACTCCATACTGCAAATGGCCATCTCTCCCGGTTCTGTGTAGCGCAAAGATTGAAGCCCATTGTCATCGATAACAACGATTTCGCCCGGCTCCACATCCCGCACGAACGCAGCGCCGATCACATCAAAGGCGCAGGTTTCAGAAGCAACAACATAAGAGTCTCCCAGTTTTCCGATGGATAGAGGGCGAATCCCATTGGGGTCACGGATGGCGATCATCTTTTTGTTGGTCAGGAGCAAGTAGGCAAAGCCGCCTTTTACCTGTGTCAGAGAGGCAGCCAAGCTATTGACCAGACCATCTCTGGGTGTTCGCTTGATCAGATGCGCCAAAATCTCAGAATCTGAACTGGTTTGGAAAATACTGCCCTGTCCCTCCAGCATACGCCGCAGACTCACTGCGTTTACCAGACTGCCGTTATGGCAAAGCGCCAGACTACTGGTCTCGAAGTGGAACAAAAAGGGTTGGATGTCAGCAATGTCACCCCGCCGAAGAGCCGCATAGCGCACATGACCGATGGCGGCGGTGCCGGAAAGCTGTTCCAAGGTATCTCTTGAGAATACTTCCGATAGGAGTCCGGAACCTTTTTGCTGTACGAGTCCGGTTTCGGTTTTTACAACCATCCCCGCACCCTCTTGCCCGCGATGTTGCAGACTATGCAGACCATAATAGGTCACTTGGGGTGCGTCTTTGTGTCCCCATATGCCAAAGATGCCGCACTCTTCATTTAAGCCTCTTATTTCAGCAAGCACTCGATTGCTCCCTCCCAGTGGGTTCTCAGGTGATCTACCCCACTATCTAACACGCGAGCATCTTTCACCCGCATCTCTAAGCGACCGCTGTCTGTTGTATGACCGATTCGTACAGCATCGGTGAGGGCTGCGAACGCTTCCTGATGTTCAGGTGAAACGCTGACAACAAAGCGAGACTGGCTCTCCGAAAATAGCAGAGCTGTCGGATCATCTGCGTTCATATTGACCTCTGCCCCCAGACCTTTGGCATTCATCAAACACTCTGCCAGACAGACGGCGAGTCCGCCCTCTGAAATATCATGGGCTGACCTTACATACCCTTTCTTGATCGCGGTGCGCAGATTATCTTGGTTGCGCTTTTCTGTTTCCAGATCAAGTGCCGGAGGTCTGCCGAAGATTTTGCCATCATTTTGCAGTCTTTGCAGTTCACTTCCACCAAACTCAGGCAGGGTTTCACCGATGAGATAGATGGCATCGCCTGCACCTTTGAACTCTGATGTGGTGATGTGCGCCAAGTCCTCAATGAGTCCCACCATGCCGATAGTAGGCGTGGGATAGACGGCAGATTCGCCCCGCTCGTTGTATAGAGAAACATTCCCGCCGATGACGGGGGTGCCGAGTACATGGCAAGCTTCACTGATTCCATTGACAGACTGCTCCATCTGCCAGAAAATTTCCGGATTTTCCGGTGAGCCGAAGTTCAAGTTGTCTGTAATCGCAAGGGGAGTTGCACCTGTTGCTGTCACATTCCGTGCAGTTTCCGCCACGGCGATTTTGCCGCCAATATAGGGGTCTAGATACACATAGCGGGCGTTACAGTCCACCGTCATGGAGAGGGCTTTTCCTGTATCCCGAATGCGAATCACGCCGCCGTCTGAGCCTGGAGGTACGACGGTATTTGTCTGCGCCATGTAGTCACATTGCTCATAGGCAAAACGTTTGCTGGCAATTGTGGGTTGTTTGAGTAATGCCAAGAGTGTTTCGTCATAGTCTGCAATGGGTTTTGGGCTGGCATCACGGCTCTGCATCTCGCTGTAATACTTTGCTTCCTGAGATGGCTGATGATATTCCGGCGCGGATTTTGCCAGAGAATCTGCTGGGACTTCCGCGCAGAGTTCGTTTTTGTGGTAAAGACGAATATAGGGGTCAGAGATAACCTCACCCACCGTTACAGCTTGTAAGCCATACTTGGCAAAGAGATCAACGACTTCTTGCTGACGGTCTTTGTCGATGATCAGCAGCATTCTCTCTTGAGATTCGCTGAGCATCATCTCGTATGGTGTCATATTTTCTTCTCTTTGGGGTACCAAATCTAGGTTTAGCTCAATCCCTGTACCGGCCTTTGATGCCATTTCAGAGGAAGAAGAGATCAGACCGGCTGCGCCCATGTCTTGGATTCCCACAAGGGCTGGGCTCTTCATCAGCTCCAAACAAGCTTCCATCAGTAGTTTTTCCAAGAAAGGGTCACCCGCTTGGATGCTGGCGCTTTGTTCTACCGACTCATCAGAGAGCTCCACACTTGCGAAAGTAGCGCCGTGGATGCCATCTCTGCCGGTGGGCGCACCTGCGTACATGACCGCATTGCCGATTCCCTTTGCCTGTCCGCGTCGGATATCTTCATGGCGCAAGAGTCCCACGCACATGACGTTGACCAAGGGGTTGGTCTCATAACAATCGTCAAACTGAACCTCGCCGCCTACGATAGGTACGCCGATGGTGTTTGCGTAGGTCGCAGCGCCCAATAAGGCTTGGTCTAAGAGATACTTGGTGCGTGGATTGTCCAACTCACCGAAGCGAAGAGAGCTCAAAATCGCCACTGGACGTGCGCCCATGGAGAACACGTCACGGATGATCCCGCCAACACCGGTGGCAGCGCCCTCATAAGGCTCCACCGCGGAGGGGCGGTTGTGGGATTCGATTTTAAACACAGCGGCAAGTCCGTCACCGATGTCTACAATCCCAGCACCCTCGCCGGGACCTTGCAGGACTTTTTCCCCTTTTGTGGGGAATTTCCGCAGCAGGACTTTTGAATTTTTGTAGGAGCAGTGCTCTGACCACATGACGGAAAAGAGACCAAGCTCCGTATAGTTAGGGAGCCGTCCTAAAATGTCTTTTACCAGTTCAAACTCATCGTCCGTCATGCCCATTTGGGCGTAAACTCGATGTTGTTCTATTTCTTTTGGAGATATCATACTCTGTCCCTCCATGTTTGCAAGATTGATTGGAACAAGCGCAGCCCATCTGTGCTTCCAAGCAGGCTCTCCATCGCCCGCTCTGGATGGGGCATCATGCCAAGTACATTGCCGGCTTCATTGACGATCCCTGCAATGCGCTCTGTGCTGCCGTTTTGTGTGTCTTCTTGATAGGTAAATACGATACGATCTGAAGCTTTCAGCTCCTTGATGGTAGCATCGTCTGCCCAATATCTACCCAGTCCGTGGGCAATGGGAAGCCGAATGGTCTCCCCTGCTTTGTATCCCTTTGTAAATATGGTCTGATTGTTTTCCACGACCACGCTGGTCTCGCGGCACATAAATCTTCTGCTTTGATTTTGCAGAAGTACCCCCGGCAAAAGTCCGGCTTCGGTTAAGATTTGGAAACCATTGCATATGCCGAGTACGGGTTTTCCGGCATCTGCCGCTTCTTTCACCGCCGACATGATGGGCGTTACAGCAGCCAAGGCGCCGCATCTCAAATAATCTCCGTAGGAAAGCCCGCCGGGTAGGACAACTGCGTCAAAGGCATCTAGGTTTGTCTCCGTGTGCCGCACGTATTCTGCTTGACACCCGGTCATGTCCCGGATTGCGTGATAGATATCCGCCTCACCGCTGGTTCCGGGAAATACGATTATCGCAAATTTCATCAAGCAATCTCCTCTATCTCAATGCGGTATGACTCCATCACGGTATTGACAAGGAGTTTTTCGCACATGTCCTCTATGCCGCCCACGTCTTCTACTGTGAGTTCGATCATTTTGGAGAGGCGTACATCACGCACGTTGTCAAATCCAAGCTCATGTAAGGAATTTTTTACAGCGCCGCCCGCCGGGTCGATGATACTTTCTTTCAGTGTGACGAATACTTTTACTTGATACATTAGGCTTCACTCCATATCTTTGTATTGTTTATAAGTGCAAGGACAGTGTCTGTATCTCCTAAAACATTGACATGTCCCATTTTCCTCTTGTCCACGGCTTGCGCTTTGCCGTAGAGATGTAGCTTTCCGGTGGAGAGCAGCGGCAAGTAAGGAGACAGATTTGACATGTTCTCCTTGTCCATATGATCGCCTAAGATGTTGACCATCACAACAGGAGTATGCAGCGCTGTGTCTCCCAAAGGAAGTCCGCATACAGCGCGGATGTGTTGCTCGAATTGGCTGGTGAGACAGGCGTCAATTGTGTAATGTCCGGAATTGTGCGGACGGGGTGCCAGTTCGTTGATATAGATTCTATCGTCCACCACAAACATTTCAATGGCGAGTACGCCAATCACATTCAGGTTTTCCGCGATTTTGTGTGCATAGTCTAGGGCTTCTTGTTCTACTTCTTTTGAGATTCGTGCGGGCACGATGGAAAGGTGCAAGATGTTGTTCACATGGACATTTTCCGAAACAGGAAATACTGCTGTCTCTCCCCTTGTGCTCCGTGCAACAATGACAGAGATTTCCATGGAGAACGGCATGAATTTCTCAAGGATACACTCCTGTTTTGCCGCAAGTTCTTTTGCCTGCTCTAAGTCTGCTTCTGAGCGCAACACAACTTGTCCCTTGCCGTCATAGCCGCCGGTGGTGGTCTTTAAAACGCTTGGATAATATACCTTTTCTTCCAATGCTTCCACACTGTCAATCAAGCAAAAAACCGCTACCGAGATGCCCATATTGGCAATGGCGCTCTTTTCTCTGAAGCGGTGTTGTGTAATCTTTAACACATCACTGCCTTGGGGCAGATAGGCGTGTTTCTCTAAGTAAGCAAGGGCATCGTAATCAATGTTTTCAAACTCGTATGTGATTACATCACTGATTTCAGCCAGTTTCTTGATGGCTTCCATGTCATTATAGGCTGCTGTGATCTCAATATCTGACACCTGCGCCGCCGGACAGTTGGGTGTAGGGTCAAGGATTGCTACATAGTAACCCATTGCCTTGGCGGCAAGAGCCATCATCCTGCCGAGTTGTCCCCCGCCGATGATGCCGATTGTCTGGTATGGCATGATTTGTTTTGTCATCCTTACACTTCACTTTCTAATATGGATTTCTGTATGTCTTCTCTTCTGGCTTGCAGTTTATCATAGAGCGTTTCGTCGAATGCGGCTAATATCTGTGCCGCAAGGAGTCCGGCATTGGTTGCACCGGCCGTTCCAATCGCAGTGGTGGCAACGGGTACGCCGCCTGGCATTTGTACGATGGACAGGAGCGAATCTAGTCCGCTTAAAGCTTTCGACTGTACAGGGACGCCAATGACAGGTAAGTTTGTGCAAGATGCCACCATACCCGGCAAATGTGCCGCACCTCCTGCGCCTGCGATGATCACTTTCAAACCGCGATCTGCGGCGGTTTTTGCGTATTCTACCATGTAATCCGGCGTGCGATGGGCGGATACTACCTTTTTCTCAAAGGGAATGTGTAATTCTGCAAGAATGTTGCAAGCGTGTTCCATTGTCCCCCAATCGGACGTGCTGCCCATGATGACACCAACCAAAGCTTTCATTGATAAAGTCCTCCGCTTCAAAAAATTGTTTGACTCTTACAAAAACAGAAAGAGCCGTAGGCAGTATAATACTCCTATTGCTCTTTTGGGTTTATATTGATTTTTCTCTTGTACACAATGCAAAAGGACATTCTATTATACCGCCTCCTGCTGATAATTCTTTTGCTTGCTAAAAGAGTATCACTCCCCCAATACCTTGTCAATAGACTTTTCCTATTTTTGTATATCCAAACAAAACAGGACAGCTTGCGGGGCTTTGTTTTGCCGTGCCTGCGTAAGTGGGAACATTTATTCCCTTACATACGTCTAGATTTATATATCCATTGATTGCTTGGGAGGGAATGCAAATGAGAAAAATAGTATCTGCTTTGCTAATCATGCTGCTTTTCATCGGAATCCTAGCTGCTTGCACGGAACGATCAGAACCAGACCTTTATACTGAACCGCCGGAACCGGAAGAAACAACACCTCTTCCCATGCTGGGCAGCATTTTGAGCGGTTTCTTAAATTACGAAATTTTTTTGAGCTTGCTGGAGGTAAATGGATTCTCTTTTGAAGAAGCAGGCGAAACATATGGGCTTTTATCTGTCACGCCGCGGGTGCTTTCACTTGGCGATGAATTTCTTACAATCTATGAGTATGATTCCAAGGAAGCGATGGAACTTGACTCCAGCTTGGTACGCAGAGGCGGTTCCTTAATTGAACAAGCTCCCAATGAAGAGGGTTACTCGGTCAGTACAAATGTCTCTTGGGCATCGTACCCTCATTGGTTTCGGAAAGATTTGCTCATCGTTCTTTACGTTGGAGAGGACGATGGAATTATAAACTTCCTTATGGAGAATCTGAACTTTTTTGCAGGATGGAGAGCGCCTCCCACCGGGAATCCGTCGCTACAGGATACAGTGGAAATACCCGCGCTCCCGCCGGGACTTTCTGTGCGTTTTAGCACAGAGGGCTCACCCGCACAAGAGCTTCAAACAGCACAATTATCCGCTACCTGGGATCCGAATATCGATGCGGAGGGAAATCGGATTGAGGATGGTCCGTGGTCAGGAGTCATGAATGCCAGCGCTGATCACCCTCTGGATATTTTTGTATTAGATTTTAATAACTCCGACGGGCTCACGGTTTACCTAGACGGTGCAGATGGCAAGATTGAGCTGGAATTTAGCAACAACTTCCTGCCCCACTCTGTATATGTACGCCGCTGGAATGCGGAATTTGCAGTTTCTGTAAATGGCGGCGGAAGTGATATGGCTCTGTGGTCTCAATACGAGTCTGTTACGGTGAGCGACAACATCATCTTCATCAGTGATGATGGCAATGACTATATTTATGAAGTGGACGCGATATGGCCGCAGGGGCGCTCATCCTACACGTTTCGTATCAATAGCACAAGCAAATGAGTATATAGGCGCTTAACTTAAAAAGCGCCTATAAGTGAACGATACGCATCAGAGGCACGGCTGATTTTTTAGCCGTGCCTTGTCTGTTTCATCATCCCCTATCGGGAGACCGCAGGCAGATTTCCCAGATTGTTATTTTCTGTGCCATCCGGCAAGCTTTTCAGATACTCTGCCCCATGCCGATGGGCAATGCCAACGCCTTCGATGCCGCCCTCGCGGGCTAGGGCGATTGCTGCTTCCTTGTCTAGAATCTGCCCATCCGAGAGCTGATAGCCACGGACTCTGCCGCTTTCTTTCACCAAGGCGACGATCTCTTTTGCGTCTGTACGCGGTCTTGGAATGTCTCTTAATGTGTTGAGGGGTAATGGAGATAAGTTTTCTATATTGCTCATGCTGTTTGTTCCTTTCTATCTGTCAAATTGGGTTCATCAAAGTCATGTGTGCGGTAAAATTCTTTTGTCTCGGCTACGCGATAGGTCTCGCTGCGGTTTCGTTCCAAGAGACGAGTAATGTTATAGAGATCAATCCATATCTCATTAGAGCTTTCTTTCTGATCGGGATGAAAGATGAGCTGCATCCCCCAGTGGAGATGGGTTTCACGGATACCGTTTGTGTTTTCTGTGTGGCTATAGCCTGTGCGTCCCATATAGCCGATCACATCACCGGCTTTGACTGTTGCTCCCTCTTGCACGTCTGGATGGAAAGGGCGGTTTTGGCGCAAGTGGGCATAATAGTAATAGCGCAAACCATCAAAGCTGCGGATGCCAATCCGCCAGCCGCCGTATTGGTTCCAGCCCATAACTTCGACGATGCCGCTCTCCACCGCGATGATCGGTGTCCCCACTGCGCCGAACATGTCGTGCCCCAGATGGCGGCGTTTGTAGCCATAGTTGCGTCCCGCGCCGAAGTCATCAAAGTGACCATAGCCAAAGCCATGCGCAATGGGATTATATACTTTGAGTCCATAGCGTTCTTCCCAGATTGTTTGCTCCGAGTTCTCTGAATCAGCTATCTCTACCCGATGCACGCCGACAAACTCGCCGAGGATGGCGGTATATGCTTCCAAATAGTAGCTATAATATTCCATGTCAGACGTTATGTCACCCAAACTTTCACCATCCAGCAAGCGTGAGGCAATTTTGTCCAGATCTGCTTGCTTATAACGCGACCACTCTCCACCATATTTCGCAGCGGTATAGGCTAGGAGCTCAATCCAATTTAGGTGGGTATCTGTACCGTGACTATCGATATCATAAGCCAGCGCCTTGACCAATGCGCCGTAAGGCACGTTGAACTCCACCCATTTGATGTGGGTATCTTCTTCTGCCTCGGTTGCAAATGTACCGATGGGGCTTATGAGGATCAGTGCAAGGAAGAGCACTGTTAATTTTCTGTACATGGTGTGGCTCCTTTGTAGGGGGCGATGCCCACATCGCCCCGCGCCCAAAATCTACTCGAAACCGAAGCAGCGGGACGATGTGGGCATCGTCCCCTACATTGTACGGTAAAAACATTTTAAATCCGCCGAGACAGATTTTCTTGTGTTTACTATGATAAATTTTGATCGTTCTCATACAAACAATTCTTACCTTGGGTATTTTTTGCGTTTTCGCATATGCTAATCGGGAAATTTCTTGGTAAGGAGACATCCTGATATGCGGCGATTTTTTTCTTTTATTTTTCTTATCACATTCTTTCTAACGGCGGGGAGCACCTCTGCCCTTGCCGCCGATAACTGGGGGCTTTCATTTCCCACGCCGGGTGAAAAGCCAATCGGCAATGCAAGTGCTGAGGCTTTGCGTGAGCATGATGCATACTATGTAGACCCAAGAGAGGAAAAGGTAATTTATCTGACCTTTGACGCGGGCTATGAAAACGGCAACACAGAGCCGATTTTAGACGCCCTCAAAGAAGCAAATGCTCCTGCAACGTTCTTCCTAGTCGGCACCTATATCCGTGACAATCCAGATCTCATCCGGCGGATGGTGGATGAGGGGCATGTTGTGGCGAATCATACCATGAATCATCCCAACATGTCGGCAATTTCCAATCTGGATCAATTCCGTGCAGAACTGGAAGAGCCGGAGCGGATTTACGCGGAGATCACAGGCAAGGAGATGCCAAAGCTCTATCGTCCTCCACAGGGTAAATATAGTGTGGACAATCTGAAAATGGCGAAAGAACTTGGATATCAGACCGTGTTCTGGTCTCTCGCTTATGTGGACTGGTATGACAATGACCAGCCGACGAAAGAGCAGGCCTTTGAGAAGCTGATCCCACGGATACACCCAGGGGCGATCTTGCTGCTGCATAATACATCCGCGACAAATGCGGCGATTATTGGGGACTTGCTTGCGGAGTATCAGGCGATGGGGTATACGTTTCGATGTTTGACAGAGTTTGGACAATA
>Ga0123355_10009801_pt1 | contig 14615 bp, 9 predicted proteins | sample TergutEmb28metaG_3_FD_89872 | JGI IMG/M metagenome (GOLD analysis project Ga0123355, IMG submission 89872) | Embiratermes neotenicus P1 segment gut microbial communities from Petit-Saut dam, French Guiana - Emb289 P1 | ecosystem: Host-associated > Arthropoda: Insects > Digestive system > Gut ...
ATGATAGACGATAACAAGGATTTTTCTGGCAAGTGCGACAATAGCTTTTTTAGCACCACGCTTTTGCTTAAGTTTCCAGTAGAACTTAGACAAGTAAGTATTACGCATACGGACAGCGGCCCAAGCACATTCGCAAATCAACCCTTTAATGTAGGTGTTTCCAAAGGTGATACGAGTACTTTTTTTTTTACCGGCACTCTTGTTATCACCGGGCGAAACACCAGCCCAAGAGCAAAAATGTTCAGCGGTAGGGAACTTGCTCAGGTCTGTACCAATTTCGGCAATGATAGCAGTGGCAGAAGTTTCTGCGATGCCGGGAATGGTATCAAGCCGGACAATTGCCTCTTCAAAGGGTTTGGATAACTCAGTTATGGACGCTTCAATAGTATCAAGATGAGAGATTAATCCATCCAAATGGTTAAGCTGTAGCTTGAGGAAACTACGTTGATGTGAGGTTAGATTGCCATTAATAGCCAACTTGATTTCAGCCTTCTTTGCAGGGGCGATCCTGGTGGTGGCATATTCTACATCAGTAGGGGTGATTCTGCCCTTCTTTGTAAGAACCCGCAAAAGATTCCGTCCTGAAACACCGAATATGTCAGATAAAAAGGTGGATAGCTTGAAACCAGCTTGTTGTAAAAACTTTTCGATGCGGTTTTTCTGTGTGTTAATGTCTTGGACTACGTTTTTGCGGTATCTTGTCAATTGGCGAAGTTCACGGACTTCTATGGGCGGGATAAAGCTGCCCCTAAGTAAGCCAGCACGTAAAAGAGACGCAATCCACTCAGCATCTTTTATATCGGTTTTCTTGCCCGGAACATTGCGCATATGGCGGGCATTGGTGACTAACAACTCCATGTTTCCATCACAGGCACCTTCCAATGCGTCATAAACGGGAGTCCAGTACACACCAGTACTTTCCATAGCTACATGGCAGCAGCCTTCGGATTCTAGCCAGTTGCGTAACTGTGCCAAGTCGTCGGGAAATGTCTTGAATACTCGTATTTCCTTTGTTGTGTCATCTTTGGACTTGGCATTGATTAAGGATTCTTGAGTTTTAAGGATACACGCAATGACAGAATCTTTGTGGACATCAAGTCCGCAGCAGTTGTGTAGTATTGCTTGCATGAAATACCTCCAAAAATGATATTTACAGAGTCTTGGCCTGAGATAAATTTGAATTTTAATACCCGTGCTATTCCCATGTTTACAACAGGGGGCGACATTTGGTGGTACTCTAAGGCCATCAGGTTAGATTAGGAGTCGAGGTTTTACCTTCAAACAGATTACAACCTTTGGCTCTGTTTCTATACTTTATCATTTTTTTGAGGTTTGCGTTTTGATTTATTTGTACATCACCTGCCTTATTTTCATGCTTGGTTGGTGAAGGACGCCCTTCATGGGCGATTAGGAGGAAAATCCATGCGAAAATTGTTGTCTACTCTATTATTAGCGATATTAATATCAGCCGCACTGCAGATTACCACGTCTGCCAACCCGGTAATAAGCAATGAAACAAAAGAACATATCATGGCGGAACTAAACCGAGCAAAAATACCAAACGCCGCAATCGCCATTATCCAAAACGGCGAAACCTCCTACGTCCTTAAAGACAGCAATCATGACACCCTATTCCCAATAGGCTCTGTCACAAAGTCGTTCACAGGCTTTGGTGTGTTACTACTTGAAGATATGGGGCTACTTTCAGTTAGCGACTCTGTTCGCCAGCATTTGTCGTGGTTTGAGGTACGCTACAATGGCGAGTTTGTGCCGCATGAAGATATCGCCGTTTACAATCTTTTGCAACACACAAGCGGTTTTACGAGTGACGAAAGACGTTTCCCATCAACAGTGAATGAACTTAGCCAAGGCGAGTTTATTGAGCAGTTGAGGGGGATTGAGCTTGTGTTTTACCCCTCGCAGGGGCATGTATACGGCAATGTAAACTACATTATTTTGGGGCTACTTATCGAAGCGGTGTCAGGGCAAAGTTATGACGAATTCATAACACAAAATGTGTTGCACCCGCTCGGGCTATACAACACATTCACAAATGGGCAACACGCCCGTGCTACAGGCCGTGCGGTTGACGGACACCGTTATGGATTTTTTCGCCCAAGGCGAACTGATGCACAGTGGGCTTCATTAGCCGTGCCGACGGGTGGGGGCGTGTATTCGACCATATCAAATATGGTGCGCTGGGCAAAAATACAGCTTGGTGAAATTGAAGTTAATGAGCAGCTCACAAGGGTTATCGCTCGCTCCCATGAAAATAACCACACCACGCAAAACCCTTTTGCAGATTTGGATTTTGTATATGCAGCTGGGTGGGGCGTTTCTGACGAAGGTTTTATACAGCATGTTGGCTCGACAATGGGTAATATTTCGGCTGTATGGATAGTGACAGAAGATGATTTGGCTGTTGTAATCCTTTCTAATCTGCGTCAAAACGTAGCTCCGTGGGTTTTCATGGTGTTGGATGCTGTTAATGAAGGTGAACTTAATCACATAGGAGCAGATGCGAATTTGATTATGGACATTATTTTTGTAGGCTTAACTGCAATAGGTGTTTTATTCATTGGCTTGCTTATTCGGCTTGCGATAAAGGTCGGTAAACGGATGCACAGCAGAGAAAAAAGCAAGCATATGTTGAAAATCAGATGGCTGTTTGGTTTGCTTCCGAGCATTATTGGCGTGCTGTTTTTCTATATTATTGCACCTATGCTTTTCGCAATGCCCCTGGGTGCGCTCTTAATTTTTTCGCCCGCAAGTACTGTTACGGCAATCGTAGCCGTGTGGATAATGGCGGTATATTCAACGTTCTCATTACTGGCAAAGGTTTTGTTTAACAAGTAATACAGTATCATCATCACTTATTAATGCCTAATCTCAAACGTTGGAAAAATTGATTTTTTTGACATTTGCTTGTGTTCCTTAGCAATGCATTTCTAGCTTACATCAGCCCACTATAAAGCGAAATGCCTCTAAAGTCGTTTTAGTCAGGTGTTGACATTTTTTAAGTTCTTGCATAACATATAGGGGATGGGGGTATGCAGTATACATGTCTGCACATCAACAAGCTAACATCTACAAGCAAAGGGGAGGGGTACTTATGGATCATCCATGTATTGATACCGATGCGATAATTAACCGCTTCAAGCGCATAGAGGGGCAACTGCGGGGGCTTATCAAAATGGTAGAAGAAAAAAAACCATGTGAAGAAATACTTATTCAAATAGGCTCTGCAAAGGCAGCTTTGCACAAATCAGGGCAGGTTGTTTTAGAAAGCCACCTTCGCCACTGTATTTTTGATAATCTTCTCGAAGGCAACGATGGTGAAGCCATTAAAAGGCTAACCGGTGCAGTCGAGCAGTTTTCGCGGATTGTGTAGAGGTAGATATGAATCTAAACACCGCGTATATGTTAAATAATTTGGTTCCTCTGTTTAATCGTGCAGCTATAGTCACCATCCGGCTAACCGGCTGGGGTGTGTTTTTTGCCTTAGTAGTAGGTATTTTAGGGAACTTGGTCTACTACTACAAGATTCCTGGCCTAACTTGGCTTATGAAAGCTTATACAGAGCTATCTCGCAATACACCTCTTTTGGCACATTTGTTTTTCCTGTTCTTTGGATTGCCTGTTTTGGGTATTAATTTTAGCGGTTTTGTTTGCGGCGTAATTGGCCTTACGTTTTTGGGTGGCAGCTATATGATGGAAGCTATCCGCGGCGGGGTAGAGGCTGTATCCAAATCCCAGCGAGAGTCAGCCCAAAGCTTAGGGCTTTCTCGTACACAAATGCTAATATATGTAATTGCGCCTCAAGCTGTGCGTACAGCCCTTTCTGCACTGGCAGCCAATGTTATCTTCCTTTTAAGAGAATCGGCGCTGGTAAGTGTTATTGCCGTACCAGAGCTTATGCACATAGCCCGCAGCGAAATAAGTATGTTTTTTAGAACCAACGAAGTGTTAATTATGCTTACACTGTACTATCTGGTTTTGATAGGGCCATTGAGCCTACTCTTTTATATGGTAGAGAGGAGGCTTAGGCATGGACGGCGTTAGGCTTCTTTTTGAAAACCGTGCTATGCTTATTGATGGCATGGGGCAGACTGTTTTTATTGCTTTAGTGGCATTGGTCCTCAGTTGTATTGGGGGCTTACTTATAGGGTTTTTGAGGTGTTTAAAAAGCCGTGTCGTTGGGTTTGTGACAAGGGCTTACTTAGAATCTTTTCGTATTATCCCGTTAATAGTATGGCTGTTTGCGGTGTTTTTCACCCTTCCTAGGCTTATGGGGCAGTATGTAAGCAGTGCTTCGTCGGTTATTGTGGTATTTACCTTATGGGGTTCTGCAGAGATGGGCGAAATGGTAAGGGGTGCGCTATTATCTTTACCAGCTATCCAGCGAGAATCTGGTACGGCCCTGGGACTTAGTGGGCTGCAGTTATACAGATATGTGCTGTTACCTCAGGCTGTGCGCCGTCTTATGCCGGGTGTAATAAATATGGCAACCCGCCTGATTAAAACCACGTCTATAACCACTTTGGTTGGGGTTATCGAGATTTTTTCCAGAGGTACTCAAATTATAGAGCGCACCCGGGAACCCTTTGCCATTTATGTGTTTATATTTTTCTTTTTCTTCTTCTTGTGCTACCCGCTAACATTGTGGTCTAGGCATTTGGAAAAGAAATCTAAGGCTTGAATCGGCTTTTTGTATTGTTTTACCGGGAGTCTAATAAAGGGGGAGTGATAGTTTGGCGGATGTTTTGTTAAAGCTGGAATCCATCTCAAAATCATTTGATGGTAAAAAAGTACTGGATTCTGTGAGCTTGGACATTGTGGAGGGGCAAGCGCTTGTTCTTCTTGGTCCGTCTGGTTGTGGGAAAAGCACCATGTTAAGGTGCATAAACGGCTTAGAAAAAATTGATGCAGGAAAAATGGTTTTTGAAGGCATGACCTATGGAGGAAAGGATACCAACTGGCGGCAGCTACGGCAGCAGATAGGTATGGTGTTCCAAAGTTATGACTTGTTTCCGCATATGAATGTAATGGATAACTTGTTGCTTGCGCCAACCAAGGTGCAAAAACGTGCAAAAGACGAAGTAAAGAAAGAAGCAATAACCCTGTTGGAGCGTGTTGGCCTTGCAGATAGGATAAAATCATTTCCTCATGAACTATCTGGTGGGCAAAAGCAGCGCATTGCGATAGTACGGGCTCTGTGCATGAACCCCAAATTGATGCTATTTGACGAAGTTACGGCTTCAATTGACCCAGAGATGGTTTATGAAGTGCTGCAAGTTATGCGAGATTTGCGAAAAACGGGTATGACCATGATTGTTGTTACTCATGAAATGGGCTTTGCCCGAAATGCCGCAGACAGGGTAGCCTTTATGGACAATGGCCGTATAGTAGAAATGGCCGACCCAGAGACGTTTTTCTCAAACCCGAAAGAAGAAAGAACGGTTCAGTTTCTTAATAAATTTTTGCACTAGAAGTGCTTTTGGTCAAAACGACAAAACCTAATTTTAAGCAGGTTGTAGGCCATTTAAGAAACCTTTGACCAAATTGTCAAAACCTGAGTTTCGTACTACTACAATATCATTTATGGAGGCATTATGAAAAAATTAATAAAAAAATCACTAGTTTTAGCCTTTGCGCTGTTTGCCTTATCTGCGTTTGTATCATGTGGCAGTTCTGATACCGGATTAGATGCGATTAGAGACAGAGGGTATATTATAGTTGGAATTTTTGGTGAGTCACCACCTTTTGGTTATGTAGATATAAACGGGGAACTTGCCGGTAGAGATGCAATGATAGCCCGGCGTTTTGCCTACGAACTATTTGGTGATGAAAACGCAGTTGAGTTTGTTATTACTGAGGCTGCAAATAGGATAGAATTTTTAACATCTTACCGTGTAGATGTGATTATAGCCAATTTTACCGTTACCGAAGAACGGGCCGAACAGGTAGACTTTACACTACCCTATGGCCGTGTGTTTCTTGGGGTTATAGCCCCAGAAGACGCGGGGGTTTATACCTTGGCTGACCTAGATGGTAGGGACTTAATTGTTACCCAAGGCACAACTGCAGAGATTTATTTCACCCAAAACCACCCAGAAATTAACCTTTTACGTTTTCCTTCAAATGTAGCATCATTTCAAGCACTAGAAGATGGCCGCGGGGCTGCAATGGCACACGACAACAGCCTGCTGCTTAGATATGTATGGGATAACGAGGGCTTTATTGTGATAGAAGATAGGCTCGGTAATCAAGATATTCTTGCCCCTGCAATACGGCAAAATGAAGCAGATTTGTATGAGTGGTTTAACGAAACAACCTTACGCTTGCGTGAAGAGGGTTTCTTCTATTATGTTTATGAGCAAACTATGCGTGAGCATTTCCATCCAGATACTAACCCAAGCGACCTTATGTATAATTGATTCTAGTACCGATTCCAAATAAAAGGAATCATTGCCAGCAAGCAAAAATCATTGAAGCCTGATATTTTCCTTGCTGGCAAAGAATTTGATTTTACTTGGAATCGGTATAGGCTTTTTGTTAGGAACATTTGATAGTGCCGATTTAAAATAAAAACGCCAGCTACCGATTTTTTTGGTGTTGGCATTTTTTATTTGGGGTGCTTTTCGGGTAGAATGACCATAGCATTGTCAGTACTCTAAACTTAGTAAAAAATCTGAAATGTGCATTGTTTTTATGCCTTGGTAATTGCCGCCTGCAAATTCATCCGTTCTTAAAACATACTTTGGATAATTGTCTGCTATGCCAAGTAGCCGGCCATATTCTCGTTGTTTGGTTTCTTCTTTTTCTATGCGCTCTGAAATTTGTATATACAGCTTATTTTCTTGTTTCGTTGCCACAAAGTCAATCTCTGCATTTCCTATCTTGCCTATACAAACATCATATCCTCGCCGTAGTAGTTCAAGATATACAACATTTTCAAGCATTGCTGCCACGCTATTTGGGGTGTATCCAAGCACACTGTACCTAAAAGCAGTATCGGCTAAATAAAATTTCTCCTGTGTCTTTAGGATTTCTTTGCCTTGAATGTCATATCTAGAACAGCGGTGTATGATGAAGGCACTTTCTAGCTTGCTTAAATAGTCATATACAGTTTCGTTGTCGATTTTGCGCTGTTCATTTTTCAAATACCTTGCAACAGAGGCAGCGGAGAAAGTTCTGCCTACATTGTCAAAAGTAAATTTTACGATACGCTCCAATTGGTCAACTTTGCGAATCTGACTACGCTTTACAATATCTGTGAAAATTGTGGAATTGTAAATGTCTCTCACGATGGAATATGCCTCATCTTGGGTATATTCTTGCAAGTTGATTGCTGGAAACCCGCCCAAACGCAGGTAACGTGCAAACTCCTCATATTGACTTAGGTTGTGGCCGAAATAGAGCGGCGAACCTTCAGCGTATGCATGATGCACGATACCATCTTCTGATGCAAAATAAGCAGAAGCATAATTTCTTCTAAACTCCAAATATTCCGCAAATGACAACGGAAACACGTTAAAAGATACGTATCGCCCAGTCAAGTATGTTGAAATTTCCGAGGATAGCATACGGGAGTTTGAGCCTGTCACATAAATATCAACATCAAAATCAGTTATAAAGGAATTTACGGCTTTTTCCCATGATGTGACTTCTTGAATCTCATCAAGAAACAAATAAGTTTTGCCATCAGTAACAAGCCGATTTTTTACTTCATCATATAAGGCTTTTGCAGTTTTAATATCTTCATGTTGCATAGAGTCGAAGTTATAAAAGAGTATTTGCTCAGGGCGAATATTTCGCGTAATCAGCTCCGCGGTAATCATTTTAAGAATCGTAGACTTACCGCATCTGCGAACACCAGACAAAACCTTTACAAAAGGTGTATCAACATAGGGCATTATTTTTTCAGTATAAAGTGGCCTTAAAATCATAATTTCACCTCCTTCGGGTAGTATACCACAATGGCAACTGAGTGCAAAAATAATTGCGGATATAATCCGACAAAAGATGTGTGTTTCTTGATTATGCGGATTTAGCCTTGCGTCTAGTATGTGCTGAGTGAGTTTTTATTTCGTTTTTTTGTGCCTGTTGTGTTTGTCACCCAGAAGAATGTTTCAGCAGTTTTTGTACATAACGAGAGGGCTTTTGCACTCTCGTATCGCCCCAAGGCATAAGTCGTTGAGTTGGATAGCTCAGATAGCAAAGTCGCTTTGAGCGAGTGATTGAAACGAACATATTATGTTGTTCTTCTGCAAGTTGAGAGTCGTTGTCCAGCGCACGGTAATCAGGGAAAACGCCTTCATTTAGTCCAATAATAAAAACAACATCAAACTCTAATCCTTTTGACATGTGTATGGTGGATAATGTAACACCCGATTCGTTCGACGCATTTGTGACACCCAAAGCAATTGTTCTCATCATATGTGCGAGACTTCTATTATCTAATGATGAATTTTTCACGTATAAGTTCCATCGTTCTTCCCATGCCAGATAATCATTATATAATAACGATAATTCATTTTCATTTAGAATGCTTTCGCTAGGTTGGCAATAATCAGATAACAGTTCTAGAGTTTTATCAAAATTGAAGTTTTGTTGATATTTTTCCAAACTATTCCATGCATAATTAAGAACCTGAGCGCCTTGCTCCTCAAATGCACATTTAAACTCTTGGCTTGTTCGCAGTTCATCAAAACTTTTGTGTCCGGTAAATTGCGTTCCTAATACGCTTTTCATTTCCTCGAAATGAAGGACATCAAGGCTATTCATAATCAATCTAAGTCCTAAGTCAAACACCCTAAAAAAAGAAGACTCACTAAGCATATTCTTATTCGCAGAAACGCGAAGATTGTAATTAACCCCTAGCTCCTTAAACAAACCCTCTAACGTGCTGAATATATATCTGTTTCGGGCCAACACAACACATTGTTCAAGAGTGCATTTAGTTTCTTCAATATCGTAATGTCCATTCTGTAATAAGGAATTAATCATATCTGTAATCCACTTGGCCTCTTCTTCCTCGTCTTGGAAAGATTGAATGTTAACCTCTCCAATGATGGGTAGCACTCCCTTCATTTCAAAAGTTGGCTCTATTACCTTTGCGGCTTCAATAACTTTTTGAGATGAGCGATAATTTTCATCTAATTTATATTGCACTACGTTAAAATCATCACTGAAGCTTTTGCACATATATTCAGGAGAAGAGCCATTAAAGCCATAAATGGATTGATTAGGGTCACCAACCATGAGCAAACTGGCTGATTCTCCAGCAATTGCCTTAATAACGGAGTATTGAGCCCTATTCAAGTCTTGTGACTCATCCACACAGATATGTTTGTAAACACGGTGATAAATACGAGCTACTGCAGGCTTTTCCATTAGTATTCTATATGCATATAATAAAATATCATCAAAATCAATGGCATTTTGAGATAACATTAAGTCGTTATAATCTTGGTACAACCGTTGTGTTAAAGGACGGTCGAGATAGTCTTTGGGAAATTTAAGACTTCTTTTCGCTCCTTCAAACTTGTCAAAAATTTCACGTACCTTTTTTGAATTGAGGATTCCATTGCTGTCGGTATAACGGGCTTTCATTTGAGGTATATTTACTAGCGCTGTCTTAAATATTTCAAAACGGTCTTCAAAGGATTCAAAAATGTGCAGTTCGTTTGGGAGCCCAATTGAAGTAGCGCGTTGAGAAACTATATCCATACAAAAGTTATGAACTGTACCAACATACACTAATTCATTAAGTTCATTTTGAGAGTACGATTGTAGAAGGCGTTCTTTTAATTCGTTTGCTGCCTTATTGCTAAAGGTTATCGCAAGTACGCGCTCTCCTCGCTTATTTTCGGAAATCAAGCGCTTAATTCTTTCTGTAAGGGTACGTGTTTTTCCGCTACCAGCCCCAGCGATAACACACATATACTTTTCGTTAGACTCAACCACCTGTTTTTGCTTGTCCGATAAATTCATTTTAACCTCCTATACATCCGCTAATTCGCTCTAGTAGAAGTTTTATTTTTGGTGGATACCTTCGTCCATTATCAGAAATGGCACAAATTTTTTGTGCTATCGGTAGAGCATATTTTAACTTCTCTTTTTCCATACAGGCTACTAGGGCTTGTTTCTTTCCTACATCACAACAAAATGTCCGTTGAGTTCTTATCCAAATAATCTTGTTGCATCCTTCACATTTTGGGGCAGTAGGTTGTGAAAACTCCCTTTTTGAAAAACGCTCAAAATAAGAAGGGGCATTTACATGAGATGGGCCTTCATATTCATTAATTGCATTTATTATTTCATCATCATACCCCATATTTACTAAGTATTTCTCATAATTGTAAGGACTATCCAAAATAATTATATTATCATACTGGGCTAAATCTGGTTCAACTGGTAGCCCTTTCATCTTTTTTATTGAAGTTGCTAATGCATTTACGATTTTAGGTTCACCGTCACTAAATACAAACCATTCAACGCCAATGGTTTCAAATACTTTTAGAAATGGCTCATAATTTCCATGTCCATCTATTCCAGTTATACTAACACCCATTTCATATGGGGCATAGTTAAAATAGCTTTTGAAAAATACTGGTAATGCAAGCCTTTCGGTAGCTCCCTCTGCGAGTGTAACTATTTTTGCAAAAAGAATTTCGCCATATGTATCTATGACCATCCTTTTTATTTTAGATAATTCATCTGGTTGTAAATTAAGCCCGGAGAGTGAAGAAAACCGTGTTTCTGCACTTTGCATAGCAACGTAAATTAAGTCTTTAACATTCGATGATGACAAAATGTACGGCGAATGCGTTGTAATAATTCGTTGTCCTTGAATTTGTGCAAAATCGTCTACCAATTTTCTTTGTGATTGTGGGTGTATATGGGCTTCTGGTTCTTCAAATGCCGTAATGCAATAAAATGGAGAATCTGTTGCATTTGCAATTTTTTCACTAATCACGGTTTTCAAAGAAGCAAAGACAGCTCGACTACGAGTTCCAGCACCCATATTTGATATTGGTATAGCTGATGATGCATCTTGGGTTATATAAATATCTAATCCTTTGTATATTTCGTCGACAGTTCTGGTTATTGGGTGAATATCTACAATACTATCTTCTGTATTTGTAGATGCACTTAAATCTATAGAAGCTTGTTGGAGAAACGGGCTTTCCTCCATTATCTTTGAGCTTAAAGTTTCTAGTGAACTTTCGATATCCGCCTTTGCATCTTCCGGCATTTTCAATTTTGATAGTTGCTTACTCCATGTAGATGCTTTATCACGAATATCTGATGAAATATCACGATGTGCATCAAGATAAATAAATTCAAAGGCAGATAACGTACGGCTACCAATGTTTTTTCCTTCTACAATGTTTCCATTATTCCAAGAGTCAATACGAAGCCGTTCTTTGCGGTAGTCGTCCCTATCTGAATCATATGAAAATTTTGTTCTAAAGGCAAAATAGTCTTTATCATTTTCATCAGTAAGAATATTTTCGCCAAGATGTAATCCCCAGACATCGTCAAATGTCTCGGCTCTAACGCCATTGTTGTCAACTGGTATAAATTTAAGGTCTATGACAACATTTGTGTCTGTGTTATAAACGGAGTCTTGAGAATGGAATACATCTTTTTCGGTTATGTTTTTATTGCTGAAAGCGAGGGCTAGAGCTAGCAAAAAATTTGACTTGCCACTGTCATTAGCACCAAACATCACCGAAAAAGGGTTTAGATAAATGTTCGCATTTTTTATTGAGCGAAAATTCTCTATGTGGATTTGGTTTAGCTGTATGTTCATCATAAACGCTCCTTGTATAATAGGTCTCAGCGAAACTCCTCAGGAGCAAGCTTTTTAGACAACTACCTCAAAAATCTGCTTATCGCCAACATGTACCCATTCAGCCTTGGGCATTGTCCTCTTCTGAGATTATTGTACAAGTATACAAAAAAAGCAGACGATTGGATATATGTCCCAATGCCTGCTCCTTTGTTTGTTGCTTGTGTTTTGTATGAAATCTACTTTTTAAGTGTTTTTTCCTGTGCGAATCTACTCCCGAAAATACCCTAAAATAGCATTAACCATATACCATGCAAGTTCATTTTGATTATCCGGGCATATCATCCACGCAAAGTCTTGGATATTGTTCATAAAACTAATTTCCACAATAACCGAAGGTGCCCACGCCGGGCGGCATACAAAGAAATTGGCCTGATTAACTTGCCTGTGCCGCGTGGTTAGTGGGTTGACGTAGTGTAGGTTATCCATAAAAAACTCTGCAAGGGGTAGGCTATTTGGGTTTCTGTACCACATGGTAAAGCCGTGGATATTGGTTGCATCTGTTGTCTCTGCTGTGCTGTTTGCGTGTACAGAGATAAACATATCCGGCTTAACTCCCCGGCTTATATCTACCCTTTCTTGTAGGGTGTAAAAAACATCCGTGTCGCGCACTACTATAACGTTTGCCCCTAGCTGTTGCAGCCTTTGGGTCAAGAGCTGTGTATTTGCCAGTACTATATGGCTTTCGGCCATCTCGCGCCCCATGGGGCCAAGTGCGCCGGGGTCGTCTCCGCCATGGCCTGCATCCAGCACAAAGCTAAAGCCATACAGTGGGTAATCACCCGTCGCAAGGGCTCTACGCCGGCGCAAAACCAGCCGTAGCTCGTCATCTGTATATTCTACATAAAAGCCCTCTAGCCTGGCCTCTGGGTGCAAAGTCATGATATATGCCGGTGCGCCACCCCATGTGCCTATTGTTATATCCTCAAAAAGTGTATTGCCTGGGGTATAAAATATTGGTGGTAAGTGGTCTTGTATACCCATAGTTACAACCAAAGTGTCTCCGTCAAAATCGGCATACACTACCGGGAAAATGTCTGTATACCACGATATTACGTCTTCATAGTCGCCAGCAATATATCGCCCCTCAGACAAATACCCGGCTTCTAATACAAGCGTGTCGAGTTCTTCTTCCTCTTCCCACACACGAAGGTTTGTAGTTTCTACCCATATACCAGACGCAAGCCTTGTCCAATATCCAGAAACGTAGTTAACCCTGTCTTGCTGGCCGCGGTGTATCATCCAGTGGGAGCCGCCTACCGTACCTGCTTGTTTATGAACCCACGCCGAAGCTGATACAACCTCTGCATACAGCCGGGCATATGGGCCAATTATCCGTATGCTGCCATCGGAGTCTGCTGTAACGGTGGTGCCGTTCCAGGTCATGGTGTATGTGGGTGCGCCTATATAGGTTATTGCATCAAGTGGGTAGTCTGTGTCGGGTATAAATATGCCTGTAAACTGGGCGGCTACTATATTGTTTGCTGTAGCTGTTAGGTCAGGGTTTACCTGTGTTAACTGGATGGTTTCGTCGCCAATTTGGGCATAAACCGTTGCGCCTGCCGGTGCTGTTGCGCGCAGGGTAAAGCCTTCGCCTGAGGGTAGCCATTCGTCTTGCTGTGGGCCAAGGTTTATTAGTGCAGGTACTGTCATGGGTGGGGTAGGGGTGGCTTGCGCGGGGCCGCTGTTGGTTATGACGCGGGTTATGTCGGGCTGCCCTTCTTGGGTAAATACGAAGCTGTTTGCGCCGCTTTCTAGTGGCATAAAGATACTAAAAAAGCCCTCGCCTGTGCGGTTGGTTACCAGCTGGCCGTTAACATACAAAGGAACCCCCGCAACACCACTGCCAAAGAAGTTAAAGCCCACAGCGTCCGTGACAGTCATATTGCCAGAAGGCTGTGCTACCAGTAAACGGTCCATCAAAAGTACTGGCTCGGGGGTTGGTGTCGGTGCTGGCGCGTACTGGGAATAAAATTCCCCAATACTATCACCCACATCGCCATTAAGATGTGTTGCTCTAAAGAAAATGCTCCCACGTACTTCACTTGAGAGGGCATTGCGTTCTAATTGCCGTAGGGTTATCCCATCTTCCCAGTTGTCCCAGCGGCTATCTGTTAGCACCTCGCGATATACAGCCAGCCCAATATACAAATCAACAGATGTACCTGTAATTACATCTTCCCACCAGCTTAGTACGCTCTCATAATCGGCCCTGTTATGGCCGAAATACCAGTAGATTTGTGGTGCGATATAGTCAACCCATCCCTCTGTCACCCAGAGGCGAGTGTCTGCGTACATCGAATGGTAGCTTTCAGAACCACTTGTATCGCTTCCACTTGGGTCAGAGCTGCGATTTTGCCATATCGCAAAAGGAGACACACCAAAGCGCACATCTGGGTTGATTTCCTGTACGGTGGTTTGTAATAACTGAATCATATCGTTTATATTTTGACGCCGCCAGTCATGGATATCCATGCCACGGCCATGCCTGGCAAAGCTCGCATTGTCTGTGAATGTGCGACTGGGGTAAAAGTAATCGTCTAGATGGATGCCGTCGATGGCGTAGTTCTCCATAATTTCTGCCACGCCGTCGGCTACTAGCTGGCGCACTTCTGGTAGGCCTGGGTCAAAAAATAATGCGTTGCCATATGCTATGGCCCAGCTTGGGTTTACCCGGGCAGGGTGACCTTGGGCTAGCCGGTTTACATTAGTGATATTTTCTGAACGGTATGTTATCCGAAAAGGGTTTAACCAG
>Ga0123355_10009802_pt1 | contig 14615 bp, 13 predicted proteins | sample TergutEmb28metaG_3_FD_89872 | JGI IMG/M metagenome (GOLD analysis project Ga0123355, IMG submission 89872) | Embiratermes neotenicus P1 segment gut microbial communities from Petit-Saut dam, French Guiana - Emb289 P1 | ecosystem: Host-associated > Arthropoda: Insects > Digestive system > Gut ...
AAGTTACGGAGGTGGTCATATATGCAAACTATATAGGACTTTGCCGGTTCTACCGATATGTGGTCAACATCAGCAGGTGGTCACCTTATGAAGGTGGTCAACTTGACAGGTTTTACTGTATTAAAATTAAAATAAAATTAAAAGTAAGCAATTCATCTTTCATTATTACTATTCAAAATGCTTTTGTGTTTGCAAATTCAAACATCTCTATCTCCGTAACCACTCAGAATTTGACACATGTTCATGTGAACTTTTTTTCTCATGATGACCAACACCATCACTTCCCCAAAAAATTGACCTTTCCTCCTGAATCACAATGTATATGCAATTATTTCAATATTCACACCAGTAGTATGAATTATGTAACATGGTATCATCTTGAAGCACTCAGACTAATAATCTTGAAACCTTAGGCAACTGATTTGGACATTTATCTCAGCAATTAACCAACTTGATGCACAAAATTTTGTTTTACAGTAAGTTTATTTCATGCCTCTACATGTTTCAAGCACATGTGCTCATCATCAGGAGGTCAAACTTGTATTGGTGTACTTGCTTGCTTGTTTTGCATCAAAGCAAGTACACCAATACAAGTTTGACCTCCTGATGATGAGCACCATGTGCTCGAAACATGTAAAGGCATGAAATAAACTTATTGTAAAACAAAAATTTGTGCATCAAGTTGGTTAATTACTGAGATAAATATACTGAGATGCACGGTCAGCAAAACGTCAAAAAACGATTTGGACATGTAAATACTAGTGCATTCTTTATGTAAAATGCAAATATTTTATGAACCAAGAAAGATAACATTATGACATACAAGGTATTTTTGTGAAGCAAATAACTGAGATCATGTCTCAAAAAATTCAGTAAATATATCCATTCACTAAATATATAAAACATGGCGACAAATGGTAGCGGTACACCTGTTTTATATAAAGGACGCACAGTGGCTAGAGGTTGTATCTAATACGTGGGCAATTCCAAAATCAACCTCCGATTGGTTGGTAAAAAGAAACGCGTTGTCACAGCGCCAAAGCGCACGCTCAGTAGTAACAAGTAACTTTTGTTATCACTGAACGCCTACCCTCATACATTTTTGTTGCGTAGTGTAGGAGTAATTACTGATGAAACATGGACACTATCATCGCTGCTCATGCCAGCTGTGAGGTACATGTTGTGATTCGTTTTCTTCATGCAGAAGAACAAAGCACGGCTGAGATTCATCGTTGATTGTGTCATGTATACAGTGATAATGTTATGAGTGACAGTTGTGTGAGAGAATGGTGCAGAAAATTCAGGGATGGGCACACTGATGTGCATGACGAAGGTGGTTAAGGAAGACACTCAATTGTGACTGATGAACTCATTCAAAAAGTCGACCAATGCATGCATGGAAAACGTCATTTCACGAAATCAGAACTTTCTGAAAAATTTCCAAAAACTTTGACGACTACTTTGTATCAAATTGTCACAGATTGGGTTACCATAAGTTCTGTGCATGGTGGGTATCAAAACGACTGACTTTCACAAAACTCAAAGAATGGGGCCAGCCTTGACGTTTCTTCAGCGCTACTGGGAAGAGGGGGACAAATTTCTTGAGAGAATCATGACTGGTGACGAGACTTGGGTACAGTTTGTGAACGCAGAGACCAAACAGCAGTCTAAACAGTGGATGCACAAGCATTCTCCCAACAAGCCCAAGATATTCAAATGAACACCATCGAACAAAAACATGATTGCTACAGTATTCTGGGACCGTAAGGGAATTTTGTTGACAGAATTCATGGCACCAGAGACCACAAAAATGTCAGGGGTTTATTGTGAAATGTTGAATAAGCTTCAGAGGTCAACCCAAAACACACGAAGCGGGATGCTCAGCGTCATTCTCCTGCACAACGCGTGGCTTGCATAAATGTTTTAATCAAGCTCTTCAACTGGGAGATTTTCGACCACCCTCCTTACGGTCCAGACTTGGCATCAAGTGATTACCATTTCTTCACCAAGATGAAGGTCTGGTTGGCTACCCAGTGCTTCCACACCAATGAAGAGCTCATGGATGGAGTCAACAACGGGCTGCATAACTTGGCAGCACCGTACGAGGGACTACAAAAAGTAGTGTCACGGTACGACAAGTGCCTAAATGGGGATGGCAACTATGTGGAGAAGTAATGCAGTTACGTAAGTAACTGTCCCATATAAAAAAGTTTTGTTTTCTATTTCGTACTTTTTTAACCAGCCAACTGGAGATTGATTTTGGAATTGCCCATGTACATATTTACCAAAGCTAAGTCACTTGCTCATGTAATGTAACTCACTTGAAGGTCAAATATTTGTGTCAGTTCCTGAATAACAAAATTTAGATGTTCTGAAAATTACCCTGTAATCATGCACACTCTGTCCAACAAAAATCAAGTGGCTTGAATTTTTCTAAGTCCCGAACCGGAAGTGATGTGAGGGACAGTTGCCATCATAATTTCAGTTCTTCTACTTCCCCATATTTGTGCATTCATGGTGTTTCTCTCTCTTCCATTCATTACTAAAAATCACGCCATGTATATATTAAACAAACACACCAATATATTTGCTTAATTTGAAGTTCAAACATGAATTCAATAATTTCCCGAGGCATGGGGCTAGCAAGTTCTGCTGCAAGGGATGGATGCTGCAAGGAGGTGGTTCGCCGCAGCCAGTGGTAGCCAAGCCTATTAATGCATAACAGCAGTACTCTTCAGAAAGAAATTATGTTGGTTTGAGTCCCAGTACTGGAATTTTTTTGGGGATATGTTTTACACTCACCGACACTAAAATAAACTGTGCAGTAACACATCTATTATTTAATTATTATTTACTTACCTACTTCATGGAGCACAGACCTTCTTGAGAAGCTAACCAGTTTTCAGCTGGTCAAGAAATTCCCCACATTTTCTGGAATCCGAAGGTTCATTACCACTTTCACAAGTGCCCGCCACTGTCCCTATCCTCAGCCAGTTTGATCCAGTCCATACTACCACATCCAACTTATTGAAGATCCATCTTATTATTATCCACCCATCTACACCTGAGTCTCCCAAGTGTTACCTATCCCCCAGCTTCCCCACCAAAAAGCTGTATATGCCTCTCCTCTCCCCCATATGCGTTACATGCCCCACCCACCTCATTCTTCTCAATTTTATCACCTGAACAATATTGGGTGAGGAGTACAGATCATTAAGCTCCTCATTATGTAGTTTTCTCCACTACATTGTTACCTCAGCCCTCTTAGGCCCAAATATTCTCCTCAACACTCTCTTCTCAGATAGCTTCAGCCTACATTCCTCGCTCAAAGTGAGCTACCAAGTTTCATACCCATATAATATAACAGGCAAAATTATAGTTCTTTATATCTTAAACTTTAAATTTTTGGATTGTAACCAGAAGACAAAAGATTCTGCACCGAATGATAGCAAGCAATCCCTGACTTCAATGTGCTCTTAATTTCTTCCTGAATAGAATTTTGATTTGTTAAGGTTGTTCCCAAATATTTGAACTCTACCATCCTTTCACGGGAACTATTATCAATCTTTACACTGTGACTTTTTAGCTTTTCAACAGCCAACTCAACCTCAACAGCATTCGAATCAGGCACTAGTAGTTCTGCTGTGTGTATTTCTGTGTGTGTGTACCAACATTAAACCCACGTACATTCAATAGCTGAAAGAAATGGTTCCTCCACCTAACTGAAATACTGTGGGAGTCTGCAAGCAACTCATCCTTCTCATCCTTCACTATACTACTGCTAGGTTGGTAACCCCTTTTAAAGCCACTGATGCCATATGCAAGTCCCCAATATTTTTGATCTTACTGTAAGTTTCAAGTTCATCAATTTTAGCTTTCAGATTTGTCTTCTTTTTCATCCTGAAATGTCTGCTAGCTTCATTTTGTACACTGTTTAGATTATCTACATTGTTTTGGCTTGGATCCTGTACCCACAGCATTTTAGCCTGCTTCCTTTTATCTAAAACACCTAAACATTCATCATCAAATCATGGTTCATGCTACTTCAATTCATGCAGACATAGACTCTCTTTAGATGAGGTATTGATATTCTTTTATGCTCTCCCAAGTTCCGTTTATGTCCTTGCTATCACTTGAGTTCTCCAAAGCTGCAAACCTGTTTGAAACCTCAATCTGATACCATTTCCTAACCTCCAGCTTATTTAGCTTCCTGAGATGAAATCTTTCCCCATCAAACTTCTGTGATTCTTGTTTACTTACTGTCAATCTTTCCCTAACTTTTGCAACCATCAGATAGTGATCAGTATCACAGACAGCTCCCCTGAAACTTCATATATCTAGTATACTCAAAGGCCATCTCCAATCAATCAATATGTGATTCTTCTGTGATTCTCGTTTACTTACTGTCAATCTTTCCCTAACTTTTGCAACCATCAGATAGTGATCAGTATCACAGACAGCTCCCCTGAAACTTCATACATCTAGTATACTCAAAGGCCATCTCCAATAAATCAATATGTGATCCATCTGGTTGTGAGTCTTCCCAGAGGAGAGGTACAGGTGTACTTATGAATGTTTCAGTGTGGGAACATGATCGTAATAACTAGATTTTTGATGTGGCCATATTTACTATTCTAACACCATTATCATTACTATCCTGATGTAAACATTCATTACCAATTGTTGGTTTTAAAATATTATCTCTCCCCACTTTTGTATTAAAAATCTCCCAACAGAATTTTCTTATATAATGTAGGAAAATGATCAAAAACCTGTTCTAACTCCTCATAAAAACTGTCTTATGAACCATCACTTTTCTCTTCACTTACAGCATGCACATTCAGAACAATGACAATGACAATTAATTCCAGAGTCGAGGTAGCGCTCCGTCATGCTGGTAATACATCTGTCGTCGTGTTTGTAAAGGAACATTCTCTAAGAGTGTTGGAAGTTCATCTTTCAAAAAGTTGGCGTAAATATCACCTGTCACATGTTGTGGGAAAATGTATGGACCAATCAGATGTTCACCAATGACACCACATGACACATTTAACGGAAAAGCGATGTTGGTAGTTGCTTTTGATAGTTCCATGAGGATTATCATGATCCTATAAATGCGATTTTCTTGTATTGTTGACGCCATCGCGGGTAAAATGGGCCTCATCGGTGAACAAAATGTTACGAATCGTATGGGAGTTAGAATTAATCCAACAGCACAATTCCAACCAGCTACACATGTCTGCAGGTTTAAGATGCTGAATGTGGTACGGATACATTCCTTCTGCATGTAGCGTTCACCAGACTCTCATGCATGGAAGCGGGCAGAAATTCTTCTTGTACTAGTGCATGGACTTTGCTGGACCATGTCAATAATGTTTTCATCTTCCTTCACATTTCGCTGTACTCGACATTCAGCACGGTGGTTTACACTTGGAAAGGAACCCTTTTCTCGCAGATGTTGGTGAACACATGTCTGTTGGGGATTTGTTGTCGAGGATATCATAGCCAATATTCTTTGACAGCAGCAGTGGTGTTTCCATTGCAAAACCCGTACACAAAATGCATATCAGTGTATTCTTCATAGCAAAATTACATGTTTACATTTATCGCTCACTGCACAGTTATCACAGCACAAAATGACTGCTCAGTCTGCTATTTGAAGCACTACTGGCCTTGTAACATGAGTACATCCACCCAGCGCGCATCCGCTACACTTTAACTGCTCCAAACTCAGTATCCATTGCAAATCGGAACCATGTGTACATAAACAGTACGATATTTCTGACTCAGAATTAGCTCCATTATTAAGCCCTGCAGTACTGACCTAACTCTGAGAGTCTGACGAACATTAAACACAGAAGGAATGTTTCTGTAGCGCATTCAGCATCTTGAACCTGCGGACATGTGTAGCTGGTTGGAATTGGGCCACTGGATTAATTCTAACTTCCACATGATTCGTAACATTTTGTTCACCGACAAGGCCCATTTTACCCGCGATGGAGTCAACAATACAAGAAACTCCTGTTTATAGGATTGTGATAATTCTCATGGAAATGTCGAAAGCAACTACCAACATAGCTTTTCCATAAATGTGTGGTGTTGTGTCATTGGTGACCAAATGATTGGTCGGTACATTTTCCCACAACATCTGACAGGTGATATTTATGCCAACTTTTTGAAAGATGAACTGCCGGCACTCTTAGAGAATGTTCCTCTACTAACACGACGACAGATGTATTACCAGCACGACAGAACACCGCCTCATTTCAGTCAGGTCGTAAGGCAGTATCTGAATCATAAATTCCCAAATCAATGGATTGGTCACAGAATTGGCCACCACGGTCACTGGATCTGAACCCATTAGATTACCATGTGAGGGGTTACATGAAAGCTATGGTGTATGCACACATGGTGAACATGAGAGAACTACTACTCAAGTGAATTCTCAGCGCTGTAAGAAGTATCAGCAACGCTGCAGTGGTTTGTTAAGGTTACAAGTTCTCTGGACACACAAGTCAGAAAATGCATCCACACAGACGGAGGACACTTCAAACAATTTGCTTGAGTGTTGACTGGCGAATCTGTAACTGTACGTTTAACAACATAGCTCAATAAATCCACAATGCCCCTCTTTCCTTTCTAATTTGCTTACTGTACTTTAAGAACTGATAACTCCTGAAACGTTGCGAATTGGACCCAAGTGTGTATTACTTTTTGACTCAGAACCAGCTATGGAATTAAATCCCGAAGGAGTGACCTTAACTGCTGGGACACCATGTATATGACAACTTATCGCTCACAAACTCTACTCTCTTAACTGATGATATTATTCTCTGGTGTACAAAAAATCCTCTTCCTAATTGATGATTTTTGTTTCCTTTACCATAGAAAAAATTATAATCCCCTGCTCTTACTATGTGCCCCTTTGTACCACCTAACCTCCTACACACCCACTAAACCTAATTTATATCTTAGTAATTCCCTGGCTGCTGCTGTACATGAACCTGTCCTATACAGGCTCCTAACATTCCAAGTTCAAAATCTAACGTCCCTTTTTTGTTGCTTAGGTCCTGCTATTTAATTATACACTTCAAAAGTTATCTCTGCTCCACTGTCAAGGCTAGAAATGCGAGTGATGTAGATATTTCTGTTATTTTTTCCGTAATTATTTTTTCTGTGTTTACTTACATTCTGATTAGAGGGTTCATGTTCAAATGGGACTTAAACCAGGCATGTGAAACTTCCTGGGCTTGCAGGCAGTGGCAGGTCCAGACAGCTGATGTTGGGACACATTTTAAACCATGCATGTTTTGCAAATAATTTGTCTGTCTACAGCAAGCATGTCAAAGTGGGGGTGAAATGAGCCACATGAGCCCATTTCAATTCTTCTAGTGACCCACGAAAGTTTGAGAAACGAACTATGAATACGACTCAGAGAGTACAGTTTGTAAAGAGAAACACTCAATTTCATAGGTTCATAAATTCTGTTTATCAGATTACTGGGTGAGTATTGATATTTCTGTGTAAATTCATGACTGCATGTTGTCAGCATACTTACGGCAAGCATTAAAATACAGGTTGGGGCAGAGTCCATCATTTTGTATGCAGCAAAGTAAAGTTTAAAATAACCAGCCTAAGCTCTTCATTGCCTTTGATTTTATTATTACAACATATGCATTTCAGTTTTCATACCCACTATCATCAGTGCAGCCAGTAGTAAGACATTTTAAAAATGTGTTATTGGCTACTAGAAGGCCACACGGTAGAACAATTATGAACTTGTTTGGAAAGCTAAAATTAGAGATGCACCTGTTCCAACAGCACTTCAGTCCCCCCACCCCACCCCTGAAACAAGACAAAAGTAAAACCACCCTCGGTCCTCATACCTTCCAAGCACGCCCATCATACGCTTAACAATTCCTTTGTGTAAATTTTTTCAAATCATGTGGCTTGAGCGTCAGATCTCGTGACCTGGTAGGGTCCACAATCACCAACGAGTTTCACAATTCAAACACGAAACCTCTAAATCAGAATGTCAGTAAACAAAGAAAAAAGAATTATGGAAAAATAATAGGAATATCTATGTTAAATTTCTAGCCTTGAAAGTGCAGCAAAGATAACTTTTGACACGTATACTTCAATAATAGATATGTTACTGCACAGATTAATGTAGTGTTGGTGCTGGGACTGAAACCAACAGTTTGTTTCTTAAGAGTACTGCTCGTGCACGTTAATGAGCTCAGCTACCACCGCCCTTACACAACATCCGTCCCTTGTAGCAGAGCTAGCGAGTCACACGCCTCGGAAATTAATGAACTTTAATTCATATTTGAACTTTAAATTAAGAAAATGTATTGGTGTATTCAGATAATATATACGTGACATGACTGATAGAAATTAATGGAAGACAGAAAGCCACAAATGCATAATAGGGAAAGTAAAACCATTCAAATTATGATAATTGTATGTCACGTCACTTCCAGAGCAGAAAGTACACAATTTCAGGTCGCGTGATTTGTGCTGGACAGTGTGTACAATTTACTTTCATTCAACTCAGTTTTTCCACTCACATGCTAGATACCCAGGTACACTTTTTACTCACCCCGCAGTGAATGGAGCCACCTGGTGGCTCGCAGGCAAGTAGGCAGGCTGGGTGGTGGTCACATACACAGCAGGTCGGCGGTATAGTTCAGGCTGATGATAAAGGGGTTGTCCAGCTGCTGCTAGAGGATGCTGAGGAGAAAGGCGGCTGGCAGCAGCAGCATGTGCAAGAGGTTGAGGGGATAAGTGTGCACTGCTATGCCGGTATCCCTGATGGAGGGCAGGGTGTGCACCTGATGCAGTTGCTGTGGTCCATGTCTTTGCTTGTGCCGCTGCTAATAAATGCTGTTCCCGTGTTGATACAGCAATGGCTTCACGAGTTGTATGTGCTGCAGGAGGTTGAATATATTCCTTGTGTACACCTGCTGCTGTAAGGCAACCAAATGCAGCAGCTAGTACTTCAAAACACACAACTGCTCTTAAACTTGAAGCAAATCTGCCAACATAGTGATGCCCCCTCTCCAAACCCTTTGGCACTAGAATTAAAAATGCCCTGTACAGACTGCAGATGACAGGAATTTAAATGACAGGTGTATAAGACCATTAAATGACATCACCTTAACCTGACGCTAAGCATTTTGAGCACCAACTGCTTGGTGGGTATACCTGATGTTAGGTGCCAAAGGATCAATTGAATGCCCACATACAAGCTGCCAAATACTTACCGTGAATCAGTTGTGGCTGATGACCTTGCTGTGGTATATGATATTCTCTGTGAGAGCCAACAGGTACTGCTACAGAATCTCGTTTATGGGCTGATGGAGGAGCAAGCATTTCTCGTCCTGTGTGTGCAGTAGGTGGAGCCCATGATCCACGCTTTTCTCCACTACAACTAAAAAGGCAAAATATTAGATTTAATTTCATTCACACCAGTGCACTTACAAAATTAAGAAAATCCATAAGCAGTATATTCTGGTTAATTGGGCTACTGGTCAACTGGGGCAACCATTTATTTGGGAGAAATCTCAAACAAAAGAAAGCCAGCCAATTAAACAGAATTTGCTTTGCTTATTTGGACCATCATGCCATTTAATATGAAAGTGGCTGCATGCCATCTAACAGTCACTCAGTGAGTACAGCAGTTCTGCTTAGTTTCGTAAAATTTTAGACCTCTGCCAATATACCATGTAGAGAATTGACACTACCTAACAGAACTGCCTTACTTGGCCAAATCAAGCACCAACCACCTAGCACAAGTCATCAATGGTCAATGGGCATAACTGGAATGCTGAAATCTACTAGGGTACATGTTACACAGCACCAACAACTGTGAGCGAAAACAGCATTATGCACAGGACAACAGGCAACATCTCAAAAACGAAGGCATGAAGAAAAGGATCCACACTGAGAAGTCCCTCAATCAACGGTTCTGGATGGTGTGTGTGCTGGTCACTGGTCGATGTTGAAAAGTCAAAGGAGTTTACTAAAAAGCTGGGTCACAAGGATTGCAAAGGAACAAATGTTTGGATGTCTCAATGGAAATCTAAGCATGACATTAAATTAAAGAATGCACAAAGTTCAATAAGTAAAGACTATACCAGACCTACTCAGAATTTAAAATGGCATACTTTGGACTGGCCTGAATTTGCACAGCATATTATCCTACAATTTAGAAAGGTAACAATGAGTAAGCTCCTAAACATTTTGATGTACCATTTGTCTTCTTTCTCTCAAAAGACAGGGTTGACTGAGCTGGACATTTAGATTAAATTCTCCTACTGCAATTGTCTGCCAGGGTAAGTATAATCTCTGAAAATTTCTATGGACATGGGACAGGACAGGACAGATTTTGAAATTTTTAGAACGTTCCTGGTATGTTCCTACGCTATGTTATTGAAATGCATGGAATTGTAGACTGATTCAAGCTGATCCAGAGAAATAACACAGTCAAGGATAAGATGTGGAAATATATATATATTTTTGGAAAATATGATCGCAGTGTAGGCTTCTGTATTATTCCCATTAGCATGAAAATTGCCACCACAAAATACAATTCATCTATAGTGACGGGTGTCCAGTCCCAGATTCTGGAATGAAATGAAATGAGAATTCTAGCTCACATTTTATTTGTGTGTTTCACACACTATGAGTTCCACCAGTTCATCTCTAAAAAACACTGTAAACTATTTCAATGACTCTCATTTTTCATTTCATATTGAGGTCCACAGTTATCAACAAAATGTTCCCTTAGCCCTATATAGTTTGTCTTATCCCCCACACAAACAACAGGTGCACATTAGGCATCAGATGCACTGGGTGTTCAGAACCTTGCACATTGTAATTTTCATTATCACTGCATTCATTAGATGCACTGGGTGTTCAGAACCCTGCACATTGTAATTTTCAATATCACTGCATTCTAACGCAATTACTTCACCTACAGCCACACCATCAGTCCCACTCAAGTCATAACCTGAACTGGAATTAGAATCTGTAAGTTCTTCTAACAAAGCTTGTGAAATTTCTTCTTCAAGCAAACCCTTGCTACTTGATGCCAACACCGCACCAGACTGCAGCCTCAAACAAAAGTGAAACATAGTATCAGCTGTGAAGAAAAGAAGCTACTGACATACAGGGGTAATGTCATATAACAATAACAATCCCCAGACCACATCCTTGTGATGACAGTGGCAACACTCATTTCAGTTTTCACTTGATCGTTAGAAGGATGCAAAAAGCAGCTTGTGCAATTAAAAAAGACTGCAAAAAATTGATCCACATTTCAAGACTAAAAAAATACAGAACTGATTTTTTAGTCCTGTCTCCCACACCATACGACTGCCAGCTCATTTATGAACAAGAATAATGTGGCTGGATTACAATTTCTTCTCAAGTTTTCAAGAGACAGTTGCAGGAACTGTGCAGCATGCAAGCAGAGTTCAGCACTCCAAGGTAGGTGACACTTATGTTTGGTAAGCAAGCATTCAGCATTCCATACTGAGGGTACAAAAAACCTGTCCCTAACTGATGATTTTAATTCCCTTTCCCAGAGATACGAGCACAATCCTCTGCTGGCTGTGTGTCACTGTTGTCCCATCCGACTTCCTGTACTCCCACTAAATCAAATCCACACTTTAATACTTATCTTGCAGCTGTCTTTAGTAACAACAAATATAGACTCTTCACATCCAAAGTTCAAAATGCCATGTCCTTTTTCCACTGTTACGCCATTCCAAAGGATCTGACCAAGTGCAAGGCCGAGTGTAACATTTTGTAAAATGTAACAAACCTAAACTGTAAAAGTTCTGCTACAAAATGTTTACAAAATTAAACAAAGGCTGTAATTTTAAATGTGCCTGAAAAGCAAATATTTTTGTATCAAAGTGCCCAATATAACCATATAATGGCAAATGACATTAGTTTTAGTTTTTTTGTTTCATGCACCATTAATATTCTGCACGTGTAAATAAGGAAAATCATAAAAAAGCAGTCACTGCATACCCGTACCCCGTATACACAATGTGTTGGTCCTGTCCATTTGTACTGGAATGACCACCAGCTGAAGAAGTAGTCACATAATGATATCCTGGTGCCACTGCACTAGCTGAATTGCTAGCAACTAGAGCTGGCTCCTTGCCATGGCAAGATGAGTGGTGCACATAGTCAACATGATGATGATAATCACTGAGGCCTGGTTCTCGTTTGGTTGCCACGCCAAGCATGCATTCTGACTGAGCCTTCGCAAGCAACCGCTTCTTCTGTGACTGTGAAGCTCCACCCGAATAACTAGAATGGAAGAAACAATTTACAAATGAATACAATGCACAGTACACCACACACTGTCTAGTGCAAGTCAAAACAGCCATCTGTTTTCTTTTCAAGAAACATATCACATGGAGGCTAAAATCTCACCATTCTTAACCATGAAATAATATGCGAATGGTGAGATTCAAGCTGACATGTTTACAACAGTCAGGAAGAGCTGCTACAGTATAGCCTGTTCTCAATTCAACAACACGGCCATAACCAGTCACATTATGGATATGGTATCAATCACAGCTGCTATTACGTTCTGACATTCACTGACAACTGAACCTGTACATTATGCTGCAGCTGGTCAAACATCACATTTCTTTGGTAGTAATACCATTACTGTGGACATAAAATATGACTGACAGAAAGATGCCATAGCCTTGTACAAAGTTGTGGCACTGGTTAAAAGGAATCAAAAGAAACCACAAACTGTACTTCTAAAGACAGGGCAGTAAACAGGGTCGACATTGCAAGTTTCTGCAGACATTCTCTAATACACTTTGCTTTGCTTGCTGTATTTGCAGATAACAGCAAGCAACCACAACCAGCTGCTGCTGTGCTTGAACACAGGCTTGCACCACTCCGCTGTATTAGCTATTTTCCTCCCATACCTCCACAGAAGTGTTCCCAACTTTCTGATTACAATACCAAGAAATTTAAGCCTCTGGCACCAAAAGTTATATATGTATATAAACCAATGCAATGTGATGCTCAAAATGGTGAACACCACATAAATATGATGCCGCTCCCATTTACATTCTGGTCTTTGCAGATCACTACGGGCACTTAATTCTGTCCCAAAAGGTTATAATTTGCCATACATGGATGATGAACTAATATCCAAATTAAAATGTGCCCACTAGCTATGTAGTACTAGATTTAAAATCCCCTGTTCACAAAAACTGGTACAAATTATGACTGCCAACCCCACAGTATGAGATGTGAATTCCCATACACCCAAATGGTATAGCTGTCGGTTGGGATTTAAAAAAAAAAATCAGTTGCCTCTCTCACTGTGCTGGAAGATATAAAATCCTCCCATTCCTCATGAAATATTATTTCCATGCTATCTCAAAAACAAACTCCTATTTATCCATCTAACAAAACTAGCAGCAATGTTATACATTTAATAACAGTTTTTCAAACTCAACACATTTCAAGTTCTAATGTTATTACCCACAAGAACTACACATTCTGTCCAAGCGCACTGACTGCATTTCTTATTTCCTTACATAAATTATTCTCTTGAATTAGCAGGGTAGTTAATATCAATTTATTGTGCACTGTAGCATCACTGGTAGGTAACTGCAATCTTACATATCACACTGTCCCCTCTATCCTCACTGCACCCCTCCCTAACCTTCTCTCCTTCACATTACCTGCATCTACCTACAAAAACTACTCTGTCCTCAATGCATGACCTGGTAACTTGCTCCTAAATACTGTCTGGATTTAGAATTCTAAATTGTAGTGTACCACAGTCATTCAGGGTGTTATGCGGTGTTTAGTTTAATCTGCACTTCTGTCCTTTGTTTCTCAGGTTTGTGGTAACACCATCTAAGCATTCTTTTTGCTTATAAGAAGTGTGTAGTTTTTAAAGATTCATTTTTGGATATTACATACATGTTAAGTGGCACATTTTCATCTTGTATTTACAGTGTTCTGTGCACTCCATCAGACTGTGACTATTTGATTATTGTTATTTCTAATTTATAAGAAATTCGCTATTTGTTATTCACTTAATTCTTGGTTCCCATCGGACGTTACTTGTTCAACATTTCCCCACCATTGTTGCTACAGTGTTCCCTGTTCGGGTTGGGCGAGTTTTGTGTTGTAAACGGCATTCTACTGATGCACAAGGCGGTGGGGGGTATCCTATAAACAGTGTCCTTTTATAAAATATTAAATAATATTAATAATTTTTGTTGTTGAAAGCCTGCTTGTTTTCACATATATATACATATACAGGGTGTCCCAGGAGGAATGTGCCAGACTTCGGGAGAGTGTTCCTTATGTTAAACTATACCGATATAACCCAAAACACCTATGTCCAAAGTTGAAGGGTTATGGAGATAATGGCCAGAGAAAAGTGTGGGCTTGATTGGTGTCGACGTGCTGTACGCCGTCCGTGACATCATACTTGTCCAATGCGCCTGCCCGACAACTAGACATGGTAATGCAGTGACCTTGGCATGTGCGCTACAGCGCATGGTAGCTCTGACGTCACAAGATAACAGATCAGCTGCAGCCTGCGTAAAGTA
>Ga0123355_10009803_pt1 | contig 14615 bp, 12 predicted proteins | sample TergutEmb28metaG_3_FD_89872 | JGI IMG/M metagenome (GOLD analysis project Ga0123355, IMG submission 89872) | Embiratermes neotenicus P1 segment gut microbial communities from Petit-Saut dam, French Guiana - Emb289 P1 | ecosystem: Host-associated > Arthropoda: Insects > Digestive system > Gut ...
GCACTAGTGCCTCAGCCTGCATACGGATACCACACCACCACAGCCAAACCACAACGTAACACCAACACACATCGAACCAGATCAATGCAACCCATGAAATAACTCAACACATAAGTCGCAAGCTCCTGAGGATGGATGTATTAACATCCGAAACATGTTGAGAATTAAGTAAAGAAATAAAGCAAGTCACATCAAGTTGGTCTCTCTTTACTCAACTATCAAGATGATGCACGGTCCTATAAACATAAGATTTTATGCTTAATTGCATCATGTTTGATTTTGTGGCATTTTTGCAGGGGGAGAAAACATTTGTACGTAGTTTTCTGTGTCGGTACTGCTATCAGACAGAAACCTGGGAACATGTTTGTGCATACGATAATAAATGCAAGTCCATCGCATCACCTCCGGCATATTACAGGTACCTAGAAGATTTCAGCTTCAGGTATTTGTGCCAAAAGTGATAATAATATTAGAAACAGAGTAGAGTGACTCTGTGCATGTCCTGAAGGCATAAGAGACATTAGAAGTGTATTTGCACTCATTCTTAATCCTGGCACTAGATGGAGGTGAGTGGTCAACTTCTTGCCGGACTAATGTACTCCCAGGAGAACCCCCAGTACTCGTTGCATGGGAGGCTGGAAAAGAATATTACATACATTAAACCCTTCTTTATTAGAATTTGTACTAATAACCTATTAGCGTTTTACAAACATTGACCGAGTACTTAAATGAATTGTGTAAATGCACGCATTACATAGAACTGTCACTTTTTCTTGTGACTTTCAATAATGTGTTCCATAGTAATCTGATTGTGTTCTGATGGAATGTGCTTTGTGTTTGTATTTCATGCAACATGTAATTAGTACATGTAAAGCTCATAGTTTTCTGGGATGTGATGCTGTATGGTGTAGCAGATAGACCAGTCTCCATCTGAAGGGTAGAAGCTCTATTGAGTAGCTTCCCTGAAGAAGAAGACTGTATGAAAACTGTACATTCTTCATCTTCTGTGGCTGCAGTAACCAAGAAGGATTAGCACCTCCTTAGTTGCTCTCCTCTATCCATCTCTGTCTTGCTGTACTTGTCTCCTGTTAACAATTACCATCTTTCTTATGACATTCTCTCTGCCAGCTTTCCATCTAGCCTTGGGTCTCCCCTTAGGTCATTTTTATATAATTTGGCTTGGTATGCCTTCTTGGTGTGGGAATTGTATATTAAGACTATTAATATTCTGGACTGTTTGGTGTCTCGTGTTATTGTTAAATAAACAACAGGCACGTACTTCATCTGTAAAATCTGTTTCATATCTGTGGAAACATGGAATTCTAACCCTTAATTGTTACGGAATTTTGGTTGTTGTTCATTTATTATGTGGTACTGCTTAATACATGATATTTTAGATTGCACAGTTTTTTTTAATCTTTGATATTAAAAACTCCATATTTTGATCAATATTATGATTTATCTTGCCATGTGCCTTGCATGATTGCAGGCTTCCACCATGGTGTACTGAGCTCTACACTCTTGTGGGATTTTTCGCAGTGTAGAACTGTACTTTCTTACTGATGTTTTGGGAAAGCCACTGTGTCCAAGGAGAAGAGCTACTGGACCGTTGAAGATGGGACCAATAGTTGTCCCGAAATATCTGTAAGACACTACAAATTCTGTGCTGCATAAAATCCCAAAAAAGTACTCATCTAATTTCCATGTGTTGTTTGAATTTTGTCTTTTAGGACCAACTGTACAGTAAAAAGTGAAGTGTTATGTTTGGGAAAAAGAAATTTCCTGAAGAATGTTCCATGCAACTGGACACGTGGCTATAAATGGAGTACTGCACTTGTACTTAGCATCACTTTGGGAGGATTTGGGGCTGACAGGTGAGGTTGAATCAGAGAGTATACCAGTGTAACATGAACAGTCATACACTTTTGATTTTTTTTTTTTTGTTTTTTTGGTACCTCCATTTGTGGTCTTGACATATCTTACCAGTCTATGTCAGTGTGGCAAAAGTGAAAGAATTCAGGCCTGAGGTGGAAATGTCTTGTTGGGTGTGAATCCATGTAATGCCAATGGCCAGGAGATAAAGATGACGATGACTGAAGACTCCAATCTTCTGCAATGTGATGCCTTGTAGATTGGTATATAGATACAAACGTTCCTGAATAGTGTGGTGCCTCCATCTTTAGGGTTGTTCAAGAAGGTGATGACTGGTTGTGAATATCTGCACCTCAGCATTTTTGTACACTTTATGTACTAGAATGTCGTAATAATATATATTCTTTCCACTCTTATCATAATATTTTGTTAACAGACATTTAAATTAACCATTCTGGTTGTCACAATATAGTACATTTAAATGCAGCAAGGGACTTATTTCTGAACCGGTGTAGAAGCTACATTTAGAAGGTTTTGAATTATTCTTGGGTGATGATGGAGGTAAGCAATAGAAATATCTGCATTCAGTCTAGCTTGTCTCTAATACAAGATCTGTAACTGCGATCGCACAGCCAGCATCCAAAACATATTTTTCAACCATAGTGTCCTGATGGAAAATATCCAGTATATATGTCAGTTTAATTAAATGTCTGTTTACTAGTTGTTTCATAGTTGTAAAGAACACACTTGCCAAGAAAATGTACATCTGAATAAATAATGTGCTTTTATTTTGATAGGAGCCAGTGTATTGCAATAATATAGTAATTTATTCCAGTCAGTAACACAACAATATAATATATATAGTGATCAGTATGAATATTGATCACTATATACAGAAGTTGCCAAAAAAATGTATACACATTTTAAGAGATGTTATCTACGTGTTACTTTTTGAAGTTGAATTGAATTACGGTAGCAATGTGTAGTAGGATGTTCACTCAAAACGTATTCATCTGTTGTTATCGGTATAAATTGATTATTACAATTTTACTATAGTTTTTTTCCTTTCTTGAAATGTGTATATGTTTTTTTAGGCACCCTCTGTATATTGTGTTATTGACTGGAATTATTATATTAATGTTTTTATTTATTATTGTTATTTTTTGAGTAACCTTTTTAACTCTGACTGTCGCAATATTTTAATCTCCTGTTCGTCAAAGGCTGCACACCTATAATGATTCTGTTTGACAAACCAGTGACAGTTGTAAAAAGATTTTAACTGTTGTATCCTGCGTGAATCCGGTGGGGAACGTGTCTTGGATGTTGTTCCCAGGAGGGACGGAGCTCGAAACTCAGGTTAAGACGGGGAGTTGACCAGGCCACACACACTCTCAATAATTCCCAAGTAGAGTGTACTGGAGTTTTATTGTGCGTAATTAGGGAATAATTGCAGTTACAACTGAACTGTATTGGTGACATATCTCGCTAGCGGGCTCTTCATTACCGTTAACACTCACTGACCATCCAGTTTCATTCTCTGTTGCTCAGTCACTGTTCGAGATACACAGCAGACTGCTGCTGCAGAACAAGGCAGCTATTGTTACATGCGTTAATCCTCACACTGCTCATGCAATAAACACTTAGTGCCGCCAGTTATAAACAAAAAGAAATAGAAGAAATTATGTTCTTCCCATGCTTGGTTTGCTTACTAGGAAATGGAAGTGTAAACAAATGGTATGAGTCACAGAGAGGCGAGAACTAAGCATAATAAAATTAAGCTTATGACTTACATACAGTACATACAAGAATGCTAGAAAGAAAAGAAAGAAAACCACCACAAAAAAAATCAATGCGTGTCAACTACACAACATAACTGGTGACTGTTGTTTGACGGTGAATGCGATGTTTCCCTGGGGTTCCATGAATTGAAAATAAATGTTCAACACTGTAGACTGACTCATCTCTTGTTTATGTTTGCAAATGTCAGTGCACTAAACCACCAAGATCATCAGAATAACATAAACTGAATGTGTAAAAGTGAAAACTGTTTCTCAGAGTATAATTTCACATGTTAGATTGAAGTTAAGAAAATTTTAGTTGATATACAATTGAGAAATGAAATATCCATTCTTTTCTTATTGTTCTAAATATCATCCTGGCCTAGGAACTGTCCACATTGAGTGATAAAAGACAAATGTTCCTAATGCTTGTACTTTTGTCATCAACTATGTTACCTGTTTCACCTTACTGAATGAGCTAGTTGGATTCCTGTGTGCCCAACACTACTTATGACATTGTGTTGTTTGTTTATTTTCTTTTCAGATTTTACCTTGGTCATTGGCAAGAAGGAATTGGAAAACTTTTCAGTTTTGGTGGACTTGGTGTTTGGACTCTGATTGATGTTATTCTAATATCTCTTCATTATTTAGGTCCAGCAGATGGATCCCTGTATATATGAGTCTGAAATTTGATGTTCCTTATCAGATTATGCAGTTATCTTAATTCAGCTGTGAAATCATTTGAATAATAATGTCAGTAATGAGTTCATCATTTACAAACAGTATTTGAAGACAATATGAATTTTCATTACAGTGCCTGTAGTAACATTTGCCATGAAATCCAGCAGTAGCTCTGTCAGTGATAATGGTAATATCATATTGTGTTTATGTAATGATAAATAATGTTAACTAAGAGCATTCTTGAGATTAATTTTAATACCATTTACTTTAGTTACCTTAATGGTCTTGTCATTTGAGGTTTTCTGATCTCAGTTTCATATATAATTGAGGATTCTGGTATTCTGGGATGTGACAGTATGTCACTGGATGAGGGGCCAACTAGTTAAGTGCCTGTTTCAGGATGAAGGTCCACATTGCTAATGAAGTGACTTAAATGAAGACATGCTGTATGCCATGTCTTTCACTTCCTTTTGTTTGCCCACATTCTTGGCAAACATAGCTCCAATCTGTGTTGCAGCCAGGGTTACCATATGTCCTCACTTTGAGACTGAACATTTATATCCAGGCATATTTTTTTAAAGTCGTAACCGTCTGGGATTTTGGCATCAATCTTGCCATGAAGAAAATTAAAAATATCTCAAATGTGTTACAGCTGATGAATGAATAAATGTTTTGCCCAAGGTTTAGATATGTGGTATGAGCAATTAGAATTCATGTGAAAAATGTGTTTAAGGATTTCCTGTTTATGATTCCTAGTTTTTTCCAATGATATTACTGTTCTCATTTTAAAATGTCCTCCCATCATTTTACAATTGAGTTTACTGTAAGGACAATGAACATTGAGTTCTATGGTTGAGAATAGGTGGAGAATACACCGCAGTGGACGGAGGGAGAAATTCAAGAAGGCCATTGCCAATTGCACTTGGCTGTTTACTAAATACTAATATAAACATCACCTTATTACAACTCTTTGCAAAATATTAGTGAGTTCCACAGGTAATTTGCAGAAAAAAAAAAACCTAATACACTACACTTTGAGACAGTTACCACATTACATGCCACCTTGGTGTAGCACAGAATAAAAAAAAAGTCTTTTTTTTTTTAGCTTTACTTTATCTTCATTTAAGCATTTACAACGTGTCAGTTTGATCATTACTGCAACATATTCAAAATGTCCCAGCCAACTGCACACATGCTGCTACTTGTGACACTTAATGCATCCCAATTCACTTCCAACACCAACAGTGGCTTCATACATGGCCTCTAGTAACTTAAACCTTGCTTCTCGTTTATCGCTGTCATGTGCTGTCATCCATATGTCATGCAAAAGAAACCTATTGAGTTCAAGTCAGGTGACCAATTGGGCCAACCCACCGCTCCATCTCCTCCTATCAAAGTTGTTTCGTGGTTCTGTTGGAAAGTTCCGTTACCCCTGTGCCGAAACGTTCAGGTGCACCACCATGTTGCAAGAAGCACATTTGCTAAAAAAACAACGGTGATTCACTGCACAAAAAGTTCCCAGGTCCCTCAATAACATGTGGTTTAATCAGGCTTTTAATTACTACTCTGCACCTCAGTTTTGACCATGACACTGTGCTACCTCATCTGGATTTTCCTGTCCCTGGGAGTGCAAATTTCTGGTGCTGGTAATACCATCCCTAGGAAACTGAGGCTTCATCCGTGAACAGGATGTCGGGGAAGATATGTAGCCGCAGTTGCAGCCGTTCACAAAACCATGCTTGCTTAACACTAAAACAGTTAGCCACCTGTGCACATAAGTACAAATCACTGCTCTGTGACTTCCCTAATTTTACTTGCATATATTGTAATGGTCTGAAGATGACCACCTAGCAGTAACAAAAAAATACAGTTACATTAACCTTAATTAATGTAACTGTATTTTTGTGATTCTGCACTTCCATTTCCAACACTTTGTTACTTACACCCGTGTTTCTCAACCTTACGAAGTTTCTAATTTTGTGAACCTGCTTCCCAAAATAATCTACAATTCATCAGACCCCTTAGACACAACTAGTAGTTGTAACATTCAAGGCTGGAACATTTACAAATAAGAAAATTATCAAACTGTAGAAACATAAGTCAGTACACAAATGGTATTATTAGTATGATAATTTTCCTTGCAGCTAAGAAAATACAATTACAATTAGGAAAACCTGAAGGATGGTCTACTGAGTGCAATCTACAAAACCGGCTGAGAGTCATTCTTGAGAAGCTAACCGGTTTTCAGCCAGTCAAGAAATTCCCACATTTCACGGAATCCAAAGGTGCATTACCGCACTCAAATGCCCGCTACCTGTCCCTATCCTAGCCAGCTCAATCCAGTCCATACCCCACATCCCACTTCCTGAAGATCCACATTAATATTATCCTCCCATCTATGCCTGGGTCTCCCAAGTGGTCTCTCTCCCTCAGGTTTCCCCACCAAAACCCTGCATATGCTCTCTTCTCCTCCATATGCGCTACATGCCCCGCCCATCTGATTCTTCTAGATTTTATCAACCAAACAATATTGGGTTAGGAGTACAGATCATTAAGCTCCTCATTAAGTAGTTTTCTCCACTCCCCTGTTACCTCATCCCTCCTAGGCTCACATATTCTCCTCAGCACCTTATTCTCAAACACCCTCAGCCTGCGTTCCTCCCTCAGTGTCAGCGACCAAGTTTCACACCCACACAAAACAACAGGCTTAATTATAGTTCTGTACATCTTAATCTTTAAAATTTTTGGATAGCAAACTGGTAGATAAAAGATTTTGCAGCAAATGATAGGAAGCATTCCCTGATTTCAATCTGCTCGTAATTTCTTCCTGAATAGAATTTTGGTTTGTTAAGGTTGTTCTCGAATCTTTATTTGAATTCTGCCACCCTTTCAAAGGATATAGTATCAATCTTCATATTGCGATTTCTTCCTGCATTCTGATCTCAAGACATGACCATGTACTTAGTTTTATTGGCATTTACTTCTAGTCAAATCTTCTAACTAGCCGCTATCAAAGCTTCTGCATTTTCCTTTATACTATGTACGGTTCCTCCCAATATATTAACATCATCAGCATAAACCAGAAGCTGATGTGTACCGTTTAATTTCAAGCCATCCTGGTTTACCTGAATCCTCATAATGGCATACTCTAAAGCCACGTTGAAAAGCAATGAGGATGGAGCATCTCCCCTGTTTCAAACCATTCCTAATAGGGAACCTGTCAGACACATTCTTGCCTACCTGGACTCTGCTTTACATTTCATTCAGACATTTTTATTAGCCTTACCAGTTTCTTGGGGATACCAAACTCAATGAGAATATAATACGAGACCACCCTCCTAACTGAATCATAAGCTTTCGTGAAGTCTATAAAAAGCTGATGCATTGCTTCATTGTACTCCCATTTTTTCTCAAGTATTTGATGAATGCAGAATATTTGATCAGCAGTTGACCTGTTGTGTCAAAATCCACATTGATGATCACCCAAAAATTTCCTTTGCATATGGAGTTAACCTTGACAGCAGGATGTTGGATAAAATTTTGTACATAACTGACAAAGGTGATATGCCCCTATAATAACTACAGTTTGTTTTATCACCCTTCTTATAGACAGGTACAATAATAGACTCCTTCCAATCCTCAGGCGATTAGTCCTTATTCCAAATTGAAATAAGTTTATGAATCTCATGGCAAACCATTCCACCCACTGCCTTCATCAATTCTGCTGGGAATTGATCAATACCAGGTGATTTGTGACTTTTTAGCTTTTCAGTAGCAAAACTCAACTTCAAATGGACTTCATCAATTTCAGCTGCAGTGTGCAACGCGGTCTTTTTGTATTTCTACATGCCAACTATCCCTCACATTCCTTCCTTCCTTGCTCCTTGTTTGGTTCACCTGGCAATCTCTAGGGACACAGATCAATTGTCTACGACAACGTGCACCGAGCTGTGGCATGGATCCTATGTGACTGTTGGTGCACATATCAGTAGCCCTATACTCCCAAACAGCACCTGACACAGACTTCTCAGTTAATATTCCATAACACAACATAAAACAATACTGTGGTTCTTTGTAAATAAATACATTCTAGCATAGTGAATTCATCTTAGAGATGCGGAAGGTAAATTAGTTCGGACCAACATTGGTACAACTGCCTCCAAAACCTGCCTTGTCCTGTGCCACGGACCACCTAGTTCTGAGTATTGGTGCGTGTAGTAATAGGTGTCACTGCGATAGTTTGGCGTGTGAAATGAGTGTGGTTGTCAGAGAAAGGTATTTATGGTTGGTGGATTTCGGTGTGACGGTGTAATTTTCGTGATATACTTTCAGCAATATTTTATACCATATGTCATATTAGAATACGCAATGGAGTTCCCATTTAGTTTGAGCAATCTTCTGTCAGCAAAAATAACGAAAATCCAGCACAACCTTTTACCAGAAGGGTTTTCTGGTGATCGCCGTAGTGCCTGGTAAGTATCGTTGATCTCATAACGTGTGAACATGTAATAAAAGTGAAGGAAATTGTCCTAATTCCGCGCTTTGAAGGTTTGTTGGGCAGCTAATCCACAGGCGAAAGTTGGAGGGGAGGGGGCAGATGCCTCTCCAGTACTTTTTTTTATAGCTAAGAATACTTTGTTTCGGGCTGCTGAGTTGAGGAGGGTAAAATACACATTACGGTGAAGGTGGGGGAAAAGGGTGTATGTATATTAAGGACTGGTTCAAACTAATCTTCCCTCTCTTTCTTACTCGACTCCTTGGTAAATTAAAGTTCCTAATACCATGGTCGATTTTGTCCCCCGTCCCACCATTGTTATTAGGCAAGTTATGCCTGTGAGTGGGTCTATAGACCCACTTTCTGTTGGAAGGCTTTTCTGGTGTGTAGTGTCATATGCATGTTTGGAATCTTGTAGCATGTGAATATGTGATCAGAAGTAAAGATACATTTGCCCCATTGCATGCCATGAAGGTATGTGGATGACTGGAGGTATACCTTCACTCATTCTTAACCTCTGTTTTCGATGGAGGTGAGTGGTCAACTTTACACTCCTGCCATCTTACTCCCAGCAAAAGTACCCCCATCACACATTAAATAGGAGAACTGTGTCTTCTTACTGAAATCAAACCCCATATTATCATTATTACTCTAAAAATTGCTACGTGTATGTACTATGTACACATAGATTTAGACTGATAGTGGTCATGTCAAATGATTACAATTTCCATAGTGTTCTAATAATTGCTGAATAGCTATTGTAAAGCAAGCTTTTTTATTACATGCCGGCTGCTGTTGTCTGGTGTGGTATGTATCATGAATCTTGTGACATTTTCAAAATCATGGTATCGTTTGCAAAATACTTCGGGAAATTTTGAGGAGAATGTGAAAGGCCATCACCGATTTTATCAAATTTACCTGCAGTGAATAGTTTTCATTTTGATCCTCTTCTTGCATGTCAAGTAATATCTCTGTGTTTTATTTGTTGATATTTGTATAGACAGCTGTACTGTTTTGATCTGTAATGTACTGAAATTCTTCCTGGAATTTCATTCTTTCTGCAAACAACCTCTTTCACAGATGTCTTACATGAGAATGTGTTCTTCTGTGTATCTGATATGTGGAATTTTAGCATATGCTACATGATGGTATGGTAACAGGGACTAGGGATTATCATTGCGTGGTACATGTAACATAAGCTAGATCTGTGGTAGTTGTTCAACAGTTTATTCAAGTGATAGTAATGGAGATGGTAACATGCATGGGCTCTTGGTTTGTTAGGCTGCTTCCAGTTGAACACATGCAGCCTGAGTTGACACTGGTAGTCTCTGTCTGTTCTACATGATAAGCCAAAAAATTTTTTGGGTGGGTGTCTAATGATTTCACAGTATGTGCAATGTATATACACACACTCACACAACAAAGAACATCCATATCATTAAGAATAATTAAATAATTAAGAAAAAGTCAAAACTAAAAACCTGGAGCAGTGTTATGTATGTGGGTAAAAAACTCAGTTTACAGTACCCGTAACTCAAATAATGGGACTTGTAAATTTTTTTCTTCCATTCATTCTCATACATGTAGTGACATGTGAGTCACAAGACATTGTTTGCCAACAACTTTTTATTGCTGTGTTTATGTTTATTAGAACCAACATTCATGTAACATAAAGTAAATTAATATGGAGGATTGAGGTCTTATGGAATGTGATGCTGTGTCACTGGGTTAGTGTTGTCCTTCATCTTCAAGTGTTGAAGGCTCCCAGTAGAAATGAGCATAACTGAACTTTCATATCGTTCATTCTGTGCATTGTGAGTTGATTTATAAACTGTATCTGCACCAACAAATGCACAATTCTATATTTTACATATTTTTCTATTAATTTGCTCCTATATGTTTGGTGCAGTTGCCATCCTCAGAGAGTTTACACCAGTGTTGTTAAAATGTACACCAATAAATTAGTTTTACAATAATCATACATATCAAATGTGCAGTTTTTAGTTCAAATTCACAGTATATAAAATGTTGATATAAAAGTAATAGTATTTGGTTACAAATTGTCTTCTTTCCAATTGGTTCCTTGTTCTACAAACATCTATTGCTGGCTGGTCTGGGTGAGTGGGTGGGGGGTCAGTCTTAACGTAATTTGTCCTGGCAGTTTGGTTTGTTGCAGGAATATGTGAAAATATGAGAGCATGTGTTTGTTGAACTTTGCTGGTGTGAAAATGGTTATGTCAGATTCAAAAGTAACTAGTTTAAGACACAGAGAGAGCAAAATGTACCTGGTTGTAGTATTACAAACGTATATCTCTGTCTGTGTGCATGAGTAGGCAGTTGGTTTAAAAAAAAAAACCCTATGGGGCCCATCTACAAATTTCTTATGACTGCCAGCTACTACTGTTTATTAATTCCAGGGATTATGGCTCAAAAATATCTGATATTTTGGATGAAATGGGCAGAGCATCTGCAGTAGCTCAGGGACTGCAAAAAGCAATTACAAGTGGTGAACGTTTGAGAAACTCAGAACACACCATTTATCTGCTTACTGATCCCGAGGGTAAAAGGTAACTTATTGATTTTTTATATGTGGTACTTATGATTAGCAAATTTGCAGTGAAACAAATTGTTCTGTTTGAGTTTGACATCTTTTCATTATTTGTATGAGATTTTATCATTGGTTGAGTGTTGTGTATACTTTGGCATGATATGCATTCTGTGTAATGAAGTGACAAGAATGTGGGTAAACTATTTCATTCTTCTTCACATGGTTTATTATTTGTGTTGCAGTTTTAAATGTGTGTTTTTATCAATTTCAGTGGCAAGGGTAGTGTAGTGGGCCTCTTAAAAGTAGGCAGAAAGAAACTGTTTGTATTTGATGCAGCTGGTGTGCACCATGAGATGAAACCACTTTGTGTTTTGGACTTCTATGTACATGAGTCCAAGCAGAGGATGGGCTGCGGTAAAGCTTTATATGAATACATGCTTAGGGTAAATGTCTTTGCTTCTGCTCCATTTTTTATTGCTAATAACTTTTAGTGAAGTAGCTGACCACATATGACTAGTGTAGTTGTTAGCACAAGTGTTTTATATTTGTACCATTGCTGCACATAAATTAGGTTCACAGACTTGTTGCTCTAATGGTTCATTGTTCTGTTGCTGCCCCCACACCCATTTGACTGTTGCAAATGATGTACACCTTATCCCTTCCCCAGTGGGGCTGGACATTTAAATTTTAGCCCATACTTTATGTCAACATGAATATTATTTGAACAAAAAAGAGATAAAAGTATGAAATATGTGGCATTTTATTGGAAATAAAACAGACTGTGGCGCATGTCTTTAAAAATGAAGTATGTATCTTTGTTGCCTAAATAAATAAAATGACTCTTTTGGGTTATAATCCTGTTTGCATCCCAAGTATATCTTCTTCTTTTGTTGGCGTTACAACCCACTATGGGTTTTAGCCTTCTCAGTGATTTTCTTCCATTCCGTCCTTTCCTTACTCATTTTTCTCCACCCTCTTATTCCCATTGTCTGGATATCTTCCTCAGCGTCTTCAATCCATCTTCTCCTTGGTCTTCCTCGTATTCTCCTACCCACTGGCTTCCATTCTAATATTCTTCTGGGCATTCTCCCTCCATCCATCTGCATCACATGTCCTAGCCAGGCCATTCTTCTGCTTTTTATAAATCTTACTATGTCTGCACTTCCTATGAGTTCATTCAGTTCGTGGTTCTTTTTGATTTTCCAAGTTCCATTTTCATCTTGTACTGGGCCAGAAATTTTCCTTAATATTTTCTGCTCAAATATTCTTAATTGTTGTTCATTTCGACTTGTTAATGTCCAGGCCTCACATCCATATGTTACTACAGGTCTTATTAGGGTTTTATATATTTTTAGTTTTGAACCTCTATTTAATGCTCTTGATTTCTATCCCAAGTATATGCAAAAGGTAAAATTAACCCTAGAACAAGCCATGAAGGCCCAGAAGGGAAAGTAGAGGTACAGCTGTTGCCACTAGATGGGGGCAGATAGTCAGTTCCATGCCCTGGTTGCTGTGCCCCCGGGAAAGGAACCCAGTGCCCATTGTACTGGAGGCTGGTTGGGTCCCAGGACAGATTTTGATGGGTATACAAAATCTCTCCCCCCACTGGGATTTGATTCCTGGACCATCGAGCCCATAGTGAGTCGCTCTACCAACTACACTATCCAGGCTTACTGTATCCCATATACAGTATAGGATGATGGTAAGGAAAGTGTTAATCCTTTGGTGCTAAAATTAAGTGCCTGGTCTGATGTGCAAAAGACCATTATTTAAATGAGAGCTGGATGTGGAGGGCCGTGAAATATTTGTCACCTATACTTGACATTTGGCATTTTGAGCATCGCAGTGCATGACAGGTATACCTGGCAGTAGGTGCCAAAAGGGTTAATGATGCTTCAGTTGACACAATCCCATTGTATGATTTAAGTGTACATCATTGTTTGCATCTGTCATTCATGCTGTGCATTTGCTGAATGGTACAAATGATAACATGCTAAGAATAAAGTGGATTTCTCAAGTATGTGTATGCCAAGAAATATTAGTCCTGTAATCATGTTTCTTTTGACTTCTCTATATCATTTTTCCTGTACAGCAGTTGGAAATGACCTGCAGACTCATTTGACAATAAAAAAATATAACCAGGTAAATGAAAGTGGGCAGGACAAGTTTGAAAGTATGCATGAAGAAGTTCACATAACTTTTAGAACATACATAATGTGTGTGTGTGTGTATGAGTGAGTGAGAGAGAGAGAGGTGTTTTATTTAATGATGCTGTTAAATGTTAGTAGTTTGTAGCTTTGGTGGTAGATGGATGAAATAGGAGGCTGGAACATTGGTAGAATGATACAGATGGGGAGGAAACTAAAGTGCTTGAAGATAATCCTGTTAGAGTGCCAATTTGTCCACCACAAATCCTGCATGGTCCCACACCTGGAAAATCCAAAAGAACTATGAAATATTTTCCATTTAGACTCTGAATCAGTAACCTTCACACCTCCCCCTATCTCTCATCCTCCGTTTTTAGGCTAAGTATTTTGTTTTAGTTCAATACTCTCTTTCTTCCAAGTGACCAATTTTCAAGAAGTTTCGACATCCAAATTTCCTGCCTCAACCACAACAGGTCTGTCCCATTACATTCATCTCCATTTCACTGCTGTAACTAGGTTACACTATTCTTTTTTTATAAAGAGATAAAGTAGTTAGGAAACAAAATGTGTAGGTGCTTTACTTGATGCCTAGCTGTTATGCAACACTATATTTGTTTGGTTCTTTCTTCCTTTCACAATATTGTATGAAGGGAATAGGTTATTTAGCATGCAGTACAATATGACACAGTGATACACCGTGTGTGCCCCATTCTACAATATATATGTGTACCAAAATACAGAATTTCTGATTGAAAGTTTATAATTTTCATTACAGGAGGAAAATACTTCACCTCAGTATTTGGCAATTGATCGACCATCAGAAAAGTTCCTTGGCTTTCTGTACAAACATTATGGTTTGAAAAAGATGTTACCACAGTCAAATAATTTTGTTGTTTTTGAAGGATTCTTCATTAAAAGTCCAGGTTGGTTATATTGTAACCTTTTGGTGCCGGAATTATTTTTTTTAATTGTAGCACACCCTGTATATAAAATGTGAATAATACAGGAACCAAATATGTTAGAATTATGAAACAAACTGCATTTTGAAGAGAAAAAAACGGAGAGTATATACCATGTTTAAAATATTCAGTACC
>Ga0123355_10009804_pt1 | contig 14613 bp, 12 predicted proteins | sample TergutEmb28metaG_3_FD_89872 | JGI IMG/M metagenome (GOLD analysis project Ga0123355, IMG submission 89872) | Embiratermes neotenicus P1 segment gut microbial communities from Petit-Saut dam, French Guiana - Emb289 P1 | ecosystem: Host-associated > Arthropoda: Insects > Digestive system > Gut ...
TCATCATTTACGTCGCCCCATCGTGACCAGATTGCAAATACGTCTAGGGTCTCATTACTGCCAAACAAATCCACTATTTGTGCTTGGCTAAGGGTTTCGATTTGCAAAAGAATTTGGTCTATTGCACAAGTATCGCTTAAAGCAGGCCTGCGCAAACCGAAATCCGCATGGGTTCTACCAGAGGCATCTAGGGTTTCATTATCAAACCAGCCCCAAAATGCGTGGCCGGGGATGCCATCTTCACTAAAAATATGACCAATGTCTAGTGCTGCTGTAAGTAATTCTTGGTTAGGCCATGTGTTACGCGGCGTACCTGGCACAACTGGAACGTACATAACATATATGCCCTGTGCATTTGGGGCTGCGTTATCACCAAATCTGTCTATAATCGCTACGTGTGGTGTGTACAAGTGAAATGCCAATTGATACGAATTATCGAATGCTGATGTAAGTTTCTCCGGTTTTTCTAATTCTTCTCGTTCTTCTAATTCCCCTCGTTCGTCTGCCTCATCCTGCGCTTCCAACGCTTCTTGTTCCTCATGTGGCAGGTATTCAGGGTCGTCTGCTGCATCGCTGTCCAATGCAAAAGTTGGTATTCCGACAAATAAGCCGATAATTAAAATAAGAGACAAAAATGCCAACAATGGTATGGATGTTGCTTTCTTTTTCATTCCAAAGCCCTCCTTTAGTGTTTTCATCTAATAACATTTTGTGAAAATGCACAGTAATTTGTTGTATTTTCACATGAAAATTGATATTTGTCAACAATATGAGTCAACCTGCGTGTTAAAGCGTCAATAACGGGTGACAAAATGAAGAAGCGATAAAACAGCACCTACCGTGGTCAAGCGCACGCGCGCTTGCCGGGGTGTTAGGGGCGGGTAGCCCCCAAGGTCTTATTATATTGCTGTGATAAAAGAAAACTTAATAAGTTTTTTGTATAGATGTGTATTATTATACTTGACAAAAATACTCAAGTATAATAATATGCCAGCATATTCGATATTAAAGTAAGGGGGGATCACATATGCTGCTTACAAAAGAATGTGACTACGGCTTGCGGATTATCCGGGCACTAGCCGACAAAGAGAAAAGAACAGTGCAAAAAATATGTGATACTGAGCACATCCCACATATGTACGCATATAAAATACTTAAAAAATTACAAAAAGCAGGGCTTGTTCAAAATAAGCGCGGACCCGATGGCGGATATTTTTTAATAAAGTCGCTTAATAATTTTACAATTTACGATGTTGTTACCGCCATAGATGAACGACTACTTATATTTGAATGCCTGACAGATGGGGCACAGTGTCCGCGCAATACTGGAAATTCTCCCTGTACTGTGCACTGCGAACTTGTTCGCCTTCAAACCCTGCTGGTCAATGAGATGAAAGCAAGAAACATGGAAGAATTATTGAATGATAATAAATAATTTAATAATAAGGAGCGTAAAAAATGAGTCAAAAATTTAATTGTTCCGGCTGCCCTAGTGCAGACAAAGAAATGGGTTGCTTTATTGCAGATTTACCGGTAGAAACTTCCTTCCACAGGGTAAATTCCCAAGAAGTAAAATGCGGGTTTGGCCTGCAAGGGGTTTGCTGCCGCTTATGTTCAAATGGCCCATGCCGCATTACACCAAACTCTCCACGAGGTATTTGCGGCGCAAATGCAGACCAGATCGTTGCACGCAATTTCTTACGCGCTGTTTCGGCAGGTTCTGGCTGTTATATCCATGTTGTAGAAGGCACAGCCAGGAACTTGAAAAACACTGCACTGGCAAAAGAGGAACTAAAAGGGCTTGCAACCTTAGACAGAGTATGCGCCATGTTGGATATCAATGGTACAGACCCCTATGATAAAGCAATAAAAGTTGCAGATGCTATTTTAGCAGACCTTTACAAACCAGTTTTTGAACCCATGGAGCTAACCAAAAAATTAACATATGCTCCGCGCTTTAAAAATTGGGAAGCACTTGGCATTTTACCTGGTGGCGCAAAATCAGAAGTGTTTAATGGGGTTGTAAAAAGTTCTACAAATCTAAGTTCAGACCCTGTGGATATGTTGCTCCACTGCTTACGTTTGGGTATTTCTACCGGTTTATATGGCCTACAGCTTACCAACCTTCTTAATGATATTATGCTTGGGGAGGCGCAAATTCGCATGGCACCTGTTGGGCTGCGCGTAATTAACCCAGATTATATAAATATAATGATTACCGGGCACCAGCATTCTGTATTTGCGCATTTACAAGACCGATTAACACAACCGGATGTTGTAGAAAAAGCAAAAGCTGCCGGCGCAAAAGGCTTTAAATTGGTTGGATGTACCTGTGTGGGACAAGATTTACAATTAAGAGGCGTACACTACACGGATATTTTTGACGGCCATGCTGGCAACAACTATATTAGCGAAGCTGTTTTGGCAACCGGGGGTATAGATGCGGTTCTTTCCGAGTTTAACTGCACACTGCCGGGTATAGAAACCGTATGCGACGCGTTTAAAATTAAACAAATATGCCTAGATAGCGTTGCAAAAAAAGCAAACGCGGATATGAAGCAATTCAATTTTGACGAACGTGACAGAATTTCTAATGAAATCGTAGATGAAGTGATTGGGGCTTACAAAGCACGCCGCGGTTCAATTACAATGAATTTGATGCCGGATCATGGTAATGACAATACCCTTACAGGCATAAGTGAAGTTTCCCTTAAAGCATTCCTTGGAGATACGTGGCAGCCGCTTATCGACCTTATTGCTGCGGGAGAAATTAAGGGCCTTGCGGCTGTAGTTGGGTGTTCTAGCCTTACAGCAGGCGGACATGATATGCTTACGGTTGAGCTAACAAAAGAGTTAATTGCAAAAGATATCCTTGTGCTTACGGCAGGGTGTTCTTCAGGCGGTATTGAAAACTGTGGATTAATGACACCGGAAGCAGCAGACCTAGCCGGACCAAAACTAAAAGCCATATGTAAGAAGCTGGGCATTCCGCCTGTGCTAAACTTTGGGCCATGCCTAGCCATTGGCCGCTTAGAGATTGTTGCGATGGAAATTGCAGAAGCACTAGGCATTGACATTCCTCAACTTCCACTGGTTGTATCTGCACCACAATGGTTGGAAGAACAAGCTTTAGCAGACGGCGCATTTGCACTGGCGCTTGGTTTACCGCTTCATCTAGGTTTGCCGCCTTTTGTAACAGGCAGCCCCATTGCAGTTCAAGTACTGTGCGAAGATATGAAAAAACTAACAGGCGGGCATGTTTTAATAGGCACGGATGCTGCAGTCGCTGCAAACCAGCTTGACGATATCATTATTGAAAAACGCAAAGCACTTAATTTACCAGTTAACTAGGGGGCATGGTTATGAAGCGTATAATGATCAATGCCGATAATTGCATGGGTTGTAGAAACTGTGCGGTTGCGTGTATGCAAGCCCATAGAAAAGACGATAGTGGAAATTTTTATGATTTAGATCTTACAGACCCAACTAACGAATCACGAAATTTGATTTTAATAAACGCACAAAATAAGTTTGTTCCACTATTTTGCAGACATTGTGACAACCCAGAATGCGTAAGTTCATGTATGAGCGGCGCACTTGTTAAGAATTCAGTTTGTGGGCTTGTTAAAGATCCGGTAAGCGGACTTGTTAAAGATTCAGCGGGCGGGCTTGTTCATTACGATGCAGATAAGTGTGCAGCATGCTTTATGTGTGTAATGAATTGCCCTTATGGTGTAATAAAACCTGATACGACAAAAACAAAAGTTATACGATGCGATTTTTGTGCTCAAAGGGGCGGTGAACCCAGTTGTGTTAAAGTTTGCCGCAGTGAAGCAATCTATGTACAGGAGGTGTAACCCATGAAACATGTGATTATAGGCGCCGGTGCAGCGGGAATTTCTGCCGCAAAAACAATCCGGATAGTCAATCCTTCTGACGAAATTGTTATTATTTCTGCAGATGATGCGGTTTATTCCAGGTGTATGCTTCATAATTATATAAGCGGTGAACGAAATGAACGTGACATTTCGTTTATTGATGATGATTTTTTTGAAAAAAACAATATCCGCTGGATTATGGGCAAGACAGTTACAAGCATTGACGTTAACAAAAAAGAAGTTAATCTTTCAGACGCTTCGGAACCTTTTGATAAGCTACTTATTGCTACGGGTGCAGATAGTGTTAATCTGCCAATGCTGCAATCGCAAAATTATGGAAACACTTCAAATGTTTTTGGATTACGCCATTTGTCTGATGCAAAAGCAATAAAAGCCTGCGCCCAAAGTGCCGAAAACATAGTTATCATCGGTGCCGGATTAGTAGGATTAGATGCAGCATATGCCCTTATAGAGATGGGGAAAAAACCGATTGTTATTGATATATCTGACAATATACTTTCCCTCAATTTAGACGCGCACACTTCCAATGTTTATAAAGAAAAATTTGAAGAAGCAGGCTGCATTTTCCGCCTTGGCCAAAAAGTAAGCGGCGCAGATAGAAACCCAAAAGGTGATATCGTTTCTCTTACATTAGACTCAGGAGAAAAACAGCCCTGTGACATGGTCATTGTTGCCGTTGGCGCCCGCCCGACAGTTGAGTTTTTAACAGATAGCGGTGTTGCATTTAATTACAGCATTATCGTAAATAAATACCTTGCTACAAATACAGAGGACATTTATGCCGCAGGAGATGTAACAGGATTATCGGGAATATGGCCAAATGCTGTAAAGCACGGAGAAGTTGCGGCAAAAAATATGTGCGGTGTCCCAACGGTTTATGATGATATTTTTGCATTAAAAAATACCATTAACTACTTTGGGATTCCAACCCTTTCTCTTGGTGTCATAGAACCGGCTGGGACTGATATAGTAGAAGTACGAAACAGCAAAAGGAAGTATGAAAAAATTATTTTGCGTAATGATACTGTTGTTGGCGTTATTTTACAGAGAGATATCTCCCATAGCGGATTCTGGCAGTTTTTGATTAAAAACAATATTAATATATCCCAAATAAACAAACCTGTTTTAAATCTGTCTTTTGCAGACTTTTATGGTATTAAAGAAAATGGCGAATATCAGTGGATGATCTAGATTTAGTTTGCGTAATGAAATTGAAGTGGTGGCGGAACGCCACCACTTCAATTTTTATAAAATCGTTTTTTTCGTTAAATCTCAACCTTCTCACTAAAGTCCCTCAATGCCTTCGGTATGTCAATATTTTGTGGGCATAGTGGAATACAATTACCACAGGACGTGCAAGCAGAAGGCCTTTCATTTTCTTTAAGGGTTTTTAGGGCCACATTTAAAAACCAGCCAATCTCATATCCGGCTTCATTATACATAGTTAACAGGGTTGGTATGTCCAATTTTTGTGGGCAGTACTCAACACAATAGCGGCAAGAGGTGCATGGTACAATTTCTGTAATGGTTTCTACTACCTGCTGCAAAAGTTTAGATTCTGCTTGTGTAAGGGGGTCATGTTTGGAGAATAGGCTCAAGTTTTCTTTAAGCTGCTCCATTGTTGACATGCCGCTTAATATCACCGGAATATTATCTAATGATTGTAAATAGCGGAAAGCCCACGCCGCCGGAGAATCTGCCGGGCGTGCAGCCTTTAGCATCCCTGTTTGGCTGGCACCAGGGTTGGCTAGTTTGCCACCACGCAGTGGTTCCATTACAAAAACTGAGAGGCCATTTTTTGTGAGCACATCGTATTTTTTGCTGGCTTCTTGTAATGTCCAGTCCATGTAGTTCATTTGTATCATGGCAAATTCAAAATCTTTGCAATTTCTGGCGGCTAGATACTTTAGAAAATTGTCAATTGTATCGTGGCGGCCGTGGGAAGAAAATCCTAAATTGCGTATGCGTCCTTTTGCTTTTTGCTCCAGCAGACAATCAATAATGCCTAGTTTTTCATCCGTGTAAATATCATATGTGTTTTCAGATACGTTATGCAGCAAGAAGAAGTCGAAGTAGTCCACACCGCATCTTTCCATTTGAAAATCAAAAACATCAAGCGGGCGGTCAAATGCTTTGCCGGATACCTCAAGTTTGCCGTTGTTAAATTGCATTAAATTGCCGGGCATTTTTGATGCAAGATACCAACTATCTCTGGGCACTTGTGCCATGGTTTTGCCCAAAAACCGCTCAGAATCGCCATCATGGTAAAAGTAAGATGTGTCGTAGTAATTAATGCCATGCTCGTAAGCGTATTCAATTAACTCCGTCGCTTTTGGATAATCAATTGGCGCACCATAACCCGGTCCGGTTGCAGGCAGACGCATTGCACCCAAACCTAGGGATGAAAGTTGCAAATCTTTAAACTGCTTGTAAATCATAGTGACCTCCTTTATGGCAATATCTCCTGTAGCAAGCGGCAGAAATTGCTACCAACAATTTTTTCTATTTCTATTTGGGTAAAGCCGCTTTTTTGCATTTGCTCGTATACTAAAGGCAAGCTTTGCAAACCCAACATATCCGCAGGTAATTTAGTCCCATCAAAATCTGAACCAATACCAACATGGTCTATGCCAACCAGATTTACCGCATAACGAATATGCTCTACAATACGCGGGATACCAGGTGTGCCGCCTAAAAATGCCGGTACAAATGTAATACCTATTACGCCGCCTTTTTCAGCCACGGCGCGCAACTGGTTATCGTCAAGATTGCGGGGGTATCTGTCTGGGCCTAATGTTGCACAGCATGTATGTGTAACAGAAATGGGCTTTTTACTTATACGCAGTAAGTCTGTCAAACTTTCTGGGCAAATATGCGCTGCGTCAAGTAGTATACCAAGGTCGTTACAGCGGTTAATTACTTGCTCGCCTATGGGGGTTATTCCGATATTTTCGCCTTTGCCACAGCCGCCTGCTAAGTCGGTTTTATAGTTCCAAGTTAGCCCCAAAGAGCGTAAACCTTTGGCAAACGTTTCTTCTAAACGCTGTATTGCAGTGGCTTCGCCCCCTAAAAACTCACTGCCTTCGGCACAAATAAGCGCAAATTTACCATCTTCGGCTACCTGAGAGGCGTTTAGCAAAAGCTGTATGCCCGCTTCGGGCTTGCGAATATCTGCTAAAAGCCAATCCAATCGTTCATTAAAAGCTGCGTAATGCTGCTCCTTTGGAATTTTTACATAATCAAAAAACAGTGCAAGAAATGCAATGTCAACGTGGGCGCGAAATCGCTGATAATCGCAATGAGCCTGGGGCAAACATTCTAAGCTGGGATGTTCGTGCAAAAACATTGATGTATCCCAATGTGCATCTACTCTTTTCATTTTTTCCTCCTGTGGATTTTGTGACATAGCTTGCTAATATGAGTAACGATATCAAATTACCGGACAATGCGCAATATGCAACATAAAAACACGGCAGTCTAATTTTACATGACACTACGTAGAAAATGGGTCATAACCATTCTCTACACAAAATAATGACAAATGTCACTATTGTGTTTTTAATTTTTTAGTTATGCTATTAACATAACATTAACAAGGAGGAAAGTTTATGAAGAAAAAAAGATTAACGCTAGCAACACTCGTATTAACCATTGTTATTGCAATTGCACCAACAATGGCTTTGACAGCTAGTTCCCAGGTGTCAGAAGAATTTAGAATGATTACCCTAACACAAGAAGCAAGAGACATCGTATTATACGATTTTGACTATCTAGTAGACATGATTATGCAAACTGCACCCACCAGAAACATATTTTATAGGCGTTTTGACATAAGCATGGAAGATTTTTTTGCCCAGTGGCGTCAAGTAATATATGACAAAACGCCTATGCCATCCCTAGCAGAGGTGCTTATGGCCGAAAGATGGGTAGATGTACCGGAAGACGACCTTCACCTGGCGGCGGATTATCTGCTTTCGGTTTTATGGCAAATCCGAATAGAAATTGAAATGATTGGACATATGTCACCCCAGCCATTTATGGGATCTTGGGCAAATTATGGGCTCGCGCTGTATATGATGCAGTACGAAGCATATCTTGCGCCGGAAATGATTGATTTATGGATAGCAGAATATGATCTATCCCCGGAAGAAATAGAAAAATATTTACAGGTTATCCAGTCTGTTGTCGCGCTTGGCAGACTTCACTATGACATATTTAATACGCCCTCTGCCTTATGGCTTTATGGATTTGATCCAGCTATGATTGATCCTGAAATGAGTATGGACGCAATGGCACCTATGAACCCAAACAATGTAACCACCAATATCATAGAGCCTGGGCGTATAGCTTATTTGCGCATAGCAAGTTTCTTCAATAATATAGAGTTGGATCAAAGCGTACTGTTTCCATTCTTTGAAGAAGTACAAAATTATGAGCATCTCATTATAGACTTGCGCGGAAATGGCGGTGGAAATCCAACATTTATGTCAAATGTACTCACTATGCTTATTGATGAAAGCGTGTATTTTATCCATCCCGAATTTTTTATTGCAAGCGAACTAACAGCTGCCCATTTCGAAAATCCTATGAGCTTCTCTGCTACAGATTACAATACTTGGGATGAGATTTTGCCTATTGCCGATTTTATGCAAAACCAAAACATGCCCATGTTTAACCAAGACGACTTCGCACTTTTAGATTACGCCGTAGTATGGAGATCCGAATTTGCCCCTGCAGAAAACAACATTCCATTTGGAGGCGAAGTATGGCTTTTAATAGATGGCGAGTCTTTTTCTGCGGCAGAACTTGCGGCAAAAGTTTCTTTGGGCACTGGTTTTGCTACCATTGTAGGCGAGCCAACAGGTAGAATTACGGCAACGGTTTATACGTTTGCGGCGCTACCAAACACAGGCATATTATTCCGCGTAGATTTGGGTTATACAGTAAACCCATGTGGGCGCTCATTAGAAGAGTATGGCGTAATACCACAAATTCCAAATGCACCGGGAATGGACGCCCTTGAAACTGTGTTAGCCATAATCAACGACACATCTGAGACAGATTTATTTGCAGCCGTTCCTCGCAGAATGGTTGACGGTGTAACATTTGTGTCTGTCCGCCTTGCTGCATATGCCCATGGATATGCAGTTGAATGGGATAACGCCAATCAATCTGTTATAGTCACTAAGCATGACGGAAGCACAGTGGTGCTTGCTGTGTCCACAAATAATATATTTAACGACAATGGTACTGTATTTGTACCCATTGAATATATAGCCAGCATATTTTAATCTTTTCCAACAAAAAAGCCTCTTGAAAAATTTTCAGGAGGCTTTTTCTATTATTACCTTTGAGTTTTGATTAAAAACTGGCTGGAAGCGGCGGGATAGTAACTTTTAGAATATTCGATAATCTTACCATCCGCCGTTCTACCCAATGTTGTCACACGTATTAATGGCTCAAATGGGTTTAATTGTAATAAGCTCGCCTGTGCTTCCGTGGCTACTACAATATCAAGGGTTTTTTCTGTCTCCCTTACCCCAAGGCCTTTTTCTTCTAAAATATCGTACAAAGATAACTGGGAAAAATCAAAAGCTGGCATTTGTGGAAACATTGCAAGCGGCACATACACGTGAGTTAGAACCACCGGCCGATCTTGATTATATCCGCGAATATCACGCAAACGGCTTAAAAAAACCACCTTGTCGCCTCTGGTTAATTTCATGTTGTTTGTCGTTTCTATATCAGGCTTTATCGCCTCTAGTGCCAACACAGTTGTTGTAATTTGGCGATTTCGCTTTTGGATTTCCTGTCGATATCCTACAATCATGGACGTTGACTCGTGCAGCAATTTAGGCTGTGTAATAAACGACCCCTTGCCTTTTACTCGCACTATATATCCTTCATTTGTTAACTTAAGAAGTGCTTGCCTTATGGTGGGGCGACTCACATTCAGTTTTTCCGCCAACTCCATTTCTGTGGGGATGCAGTCGCCAACCTTCCAATTTCCGTTATCTATCATCATACGTAGATACTGTTCTGCTTTTTGGTGAAGACTCATACAGCCTCCCTTTTAAGGAATAAAATTTTTCCACACTTTTTTAAATTTGTCCGGGGCGTATACAAAGGAAAAGACTTCTTTGTCGGCTTGATATTGCTCATAAATAGATATGCCTTTTTTAAGCCCAAGTTGGGTATAGTCTTCAGGCGATTTTTCGATTAGGGTAATTTTTTCTGCATAGTTTGGGTTGTGTTCCCAGTATAAAGTTCCAGCTTCATCTAATAGGGGATAGAAAGCCATGCCTTTATGTGCGCGCACACCGGTGTATTCAAATCCATAATCTCTATCACACCATGCGCCAAAAGTTAAGGTGCTTTGCGGGTCTGCACTTATGGTTGCATGAGCCCAGTCGGGAGGAACGATTACAACCTGACCAGCGCTTGCAGAAACAGCAAAACATCTGCCGGGATCATCCTCGGCTTTTTCTTGCATTAAAATAATGGCCTTACCTTGCCAAATTTCATAAACTTCCGGTGTTGACCAACCACATCTGGGCGATTTTTTGTGTATATGCCCTTGGCTGCGCACCGGCTCTTTACCTAAGCGCCCTTTTGCATATGTGACTGCACCGTATAATAATCCTCTATTTTTTAAATCACTCATGTCCTCTGTTTTGCCCACATTCATGGCAATTGCATATACCTGCGCTGGCCCTGTGCATAAAGGATCTCGCATGCTGGGGCGTATGCTTTCTAGGCTACGCATTTCCGGAGTGGGCCCAAAAACGTTATTACCATAGCAAAAACCCATGCCTGCTTTCTCTATTTTAATATCAAATCCAGGATAAAATTCCATATAGCACCTCCGCGTTAAACGCTACAACATAAATAATGTAAGCCTAAAACAACCGAATGTTCTGGTATTTCAGCTACTTTCAACTGCACATTGCCCCATGGTGTCCATGCATACTTGGCAATATTATCCGCTATGGGGCGAATTATTCGCGCTCCGCAGTGGAGGATACCGCCGCTAAGTATAAGCATATCTGGGTCGTAGGCATGTATCAGATTAACGGCGCAGGTACTCCAAGCATCAACGGATTTCTCCATGAATTGATGCGCGAGCGCGTCACCTTCCTGCTCGGCCTTAAGTAGAGCCTGGTAGTCAAGTCCAGCCGCTTTTTTTAACGCCCAACCACTGCCTACAGACTCTGCACAGCCAATAGAGCCGCAACTACAGGGCTCGCCATTTGCAAGTGTGGTCACAGAAATATGCCCACCCAGGCAACCCGCTTGAAAATGCTTACCTCTAAGCAATTTACCTTCTATCATGGTTGCTGTGCCAATACCCGTACCTAAAATCATTAGTACTGCATTATCGCAACCTTGCCCGCAACCATAGTTTAGCTCGCCGAGTAAAGCTGCATTCGCATCATTTTCTAATATCAATGGCATTTGAAAGTGTTTTTGGCTCCAAGCACTAAAGTCAAAGTCAACAAACCCTTCATACTTTCCGCTGGTGGAAATAACCCTTCGGGTATGTGGATTAACAAGACCCGGAAATGCAAGCCCCAGCATAGATGGCGCGGCATGCAAAGAAGCTAACCTATGCACCTCTTTTTCCAGTAATGCAAGGCATTCTTCCATTGGGGCAGAAGGATTTATGAGTAAAACTGCGCTTTCAACAACCCATCCATTACTCACTAATGCCGATTTAAGGCGAGAACCACCCATGTCCACAGAAATACTAGTCATGGTTTTTTATTACCTTAGGCTCCCCATTTATTTTCTTTACGCGCACACCAAAACCTTTTTCACGGATAGATCCGTAATCGTGACCCGCGTCGGAAGGCCAGCAAGCCCCTATGGTAAGTATGTTATCACCTGTATTCACAAGACGATGGGCAACACGCCTGGGGATATAACACAACACACCCGGTTTCATTTCCTGCCAAGTGGTTTCGCTATTTTCATCCATTAATAATAACATCCCCTGACCGGATATACACCAGTAATATTCCGCCGTGTCGCGCTTGTTATGATAATGACCCTTTGTCATAAAGTACTCTTCCCCTACAAGCCCAGGATTAATAAAGCTCGTACCAAAAAGCAAGCCACCTTCTGCACTTGCGTCCGGTTCATGTACCTGTACTTTGTACATAGGCGTATCGCTGGGCATTGCCTTGCGAGCCGCTTCGTTTTCATACAGACCCTCCATACTACTAAGTAAGGTAGTAGACTGAATAATATTCCCAGTTAGTTCACCTGTGGCAAAATTAACAATAACTGTTTGTATCATAGTATACCTCAACCTTTCTATTAGCGAACGCGTTAAATTACCAATATTAGCAATTGGAGTCTATCAAAAGCAAATTGAGATGTCAATACATTTGACTTATAGAAAATAAAACATTTGACTTATGTAATTACATTATATATGATTATGAAAATAAAATCTGGGAGAGATTCAATTGCGCACTCATTATGATAAAAGACCTATCAAGGTTATAAAAAATGGAGAAGGTAAGGCTACACAAGGGTGGGATCATATTATTAGCCTACTAAAAGCCACATCAGGCAGTGTAGAAAAACAAGTCATTGTCATTGATTGCTATCCCGGTGTAGATATCAATGAAATTGAAAAAGCGATTGCTCAATTAAACCCGACGTTACTTATCCATAGCGACAACTTTGCATGGCAACCAAAGCAGATGGAAGACTATCTCACAGAAACACTGACGGATGACAGGGTTTTTGGATTTATGACAGACAAAAACCTGTCCGATTTTTTCGTGCAAGAAAAAATTGAATCAGCACGTGAGGAAATTGGCAATGTAAATAATGGGCTTGTATGTGTATATGGCACAGGTGCCGCACGGGTAACAGAGGGCGACATCCTTATACATGCAACAATCAGTCGATGGGAGCTTCAACTCCGGTACCGCAAAGGCCAGGCAAATTGGCGCTGCAATAATACTGATGCGCCTATTTTGAGTAAGTACAAATGGGGCTTTTTTGCACAGTGGCGCTGGGCAGACAAACACAAGGCATCCCTATATGACCGCCTGGATTATGTACTAGGCATGAATCACAGAAACTCACCGGCCATGGTAACAGGTGATGGATTCCGCGAAGGGCTTTATCAACTAGCAAGGGAGCCTTTCCGTACTGTCCCTTACTTTGACGAAGGCGTGTGGGGTGGCCAATGGATGAAAAAAGTTTGCGGATTAGATCCTTCTGTAGAAAAATATGCATGGGCTTTTGATGGCGTACCTGAGGAAAATAGCATCCTACTTTCCTATGGCGGCGTAGAAGTAGAGTTACCGGCAATAGATCTTGTTTTATACCAGCCGCTGCCCCTATTAGGTAACCGCGTTTATAATCAATACGGTGCCGAATTCCCCATCCGCTTTGACTTTTTAGATACGATGGATGGTGGAAAGTTATCGCTTCAAGTACATCCTTTAACCGCATATATAAAAGAGCATTTTGGGATGAAATACACTCAAGATGAAAGCTACTATATCTTAGATGCAAAACCAGGCGCGCGTGCTTATTTGGGAATAAGGGAAGGTATTGACCCAGCAGAAATGGAGAAAGACTTACGCGCCGCTCAAGCCGGAGAAATAATTTTTGACGCAGACAAGTTTGTTAATTGCTATCCTATAAAAAAGCATGACCACATTCTAATACCTGCAGGCACTGTACATTGCTCTTGCGAAGACACAATGGTGCTGGAAATTAGTGCAACCCCATATATTTTTACATTTAAATTATGGGACTGGGGTCAAGTAGGGTTAGATGGACGCCCTCGTCCAATCCATCTTGAACACGGTCTTGCAAATATTCAATGGGATCGGGATACTACATGGATAAACCAAAATTGCATTGGGCAAGAGGCAGTTTTGGAAAAAAACGCGCATTTGCAAATAGACAAAACTGGACTACATCCCTTTGAACCAATCGAAACCCTAAGATACACATTGGAAAACGGAATATCTGTAACGATTGAATCGAATGACAGTGTGCGCATGCTTAACCTAGTAGAAGGTTCTGCCATTAGGGTGAGTGATAAAAACAATCGCTTTGAGCCTATGATATTCCATTATGCAGAAACATTTATACTACCAGCGTCGGTTGAAGATTGTATTATAACCCCTTGTAAAGCAGATGAAACATGCAAAGTAGTTTTGGCTTATATGCGCAAATAATAAGAGAAGGATAAATTAAAAATTCAGTTGGGTGCTGATAGCACCGAAATCAAGAAAACGGACAGTTGAAAAAACCTCCACACTTGGATGGGTTTGCACTGTCCGTTTTCTTGATTTCGGTTCAATTTCTTACCAACTGACTATTTTTAATAATATGTTGCTTTTGTATAATAATTGTATTTATGTCAAAAATTTGCTGTAAGTCTTATAATATACATAAAAATTATACGGCAGCTTAAAAATTAAACTTTTTTTGGTAAAATATCCGCATTTTTATAACTTTTTGCCCTTGTGTACTAATTCGAAAAGATGTTAGGATATACACATCCAAATTTGGTATTTTATAGAATAAAATTCACATATAGTCTTAACCTTCGTCCTGTAGGCTTCAAAAACTCATCCACACACAAAAAGCAACACAATAAATAGCCTAAAAAGCAAAAAACACTCAAGTTCTCGCAAAAAATCGAAAGCAAGCCTGAGTGTTTTTGGTTAAAAATGGA
>Ga0123355_10009806_pt1 | contig 14612 bp, 18 predicted proteins | sample TergutEmb28metaG_3_FD_89872 | JGI IMG/M metagenome (GOLD analysis project Ga0123355, IMG submission 89872) | Embiratermes neotenicus P1 segment gut microbial communities from Petit-Saut dam, French Guiana - Emb289 P1 | ecosystem: Host-associated > Arthropoda: Insects > Digestive system > Gut ...
AACCAGCTTTCGAGTTGACCGCGCTGATCGTCGGTCAGGACGAGTGGAGGCGTGGTACGGGGCATCGACCCATTATGCATTTTCTCCGCTTGAATGTCCAGCTATTTGTTGGACACTACACTAATGCCTGCGGGCGGCGTGATCTTCAGCGATGGGATGGAGGCCGATTTTCTCAAGTTCAACTCGGGAGCAACCGCGCGGATTCATGCGGCGGCACAGCGGGCGCATCTGGTCATGAAGGCGGCGCACTGAGGTAGGATTCTGGAGATGAAAGTCGCCGTCGACATCGTGATCTTCACGATTCAGCAAACCCAGCTGCGGGTATTGCTGGTGAAACGGGGCATCAAGCCGTTTGCCGGGCAGTTTGCGATTCCCGGCGGGTTTGTGCTGGAAGAGGAGAGTCTCGATCAGGCGGCGCTTCGCGAACTGAAAGAAGAAACCGGGGTCGGCGACGTTTACCTGGAGCAGCTATATTCGTTCGGCGACCCGGGCCGCGATCCCCGGGGACGGGTAATCAGCGTGGCCTACTTTGCACTGATCGCCGCGGACCACTCGGCGCTGGCTGCCGGTTCCGACGCGACCGAGGCGGGCTGGTGGCCGGTCGATAAGCTGCCCGAGCTGGCATTTGACCATGGCAAGATTCTGGGCTACTCGCTCGAACGGCTGCGCAACAAGCTGGAGTACACGACGGTTGGGTTCCAGCTGCTGCCGAAACGGTTTTCGCTGACCGAGCTGCAGGAAGTGTATGAGGCGATCCTCGACAAGCAGCTCGACAAGCGGAATTTCCGGCGAAAGATCGCGCTGCTGAAAATATTGCGGCCGACGCGCGAATACCGACACAGCGGGCGGCGCCCGGCACGGCTGTTTGAATTCGTGGCGCCCAACTTCGAGAAACTTAAGGACAAGGGCATCCTGTTTCCCTTCTAGATTCCTCCTCAAAGCCTCCTCTCCAGCGGGGCCGAAAACTCAAGTAAGTCTTTTCGCATTATACAGTTACACGCGGCCACCGCACCTCTCCCCAGGTTCGTCAGATTGGGCGGGGCAGCCACGGACTGTGGCTGTTTTGCCACAGACAGATTTCGGGCCGAAAGCATTAGTCTATTGTTATTCACCATCTCTACATTTTGGTCCTTTGACCTACGAGCAAACAATTCGTGCTGCCGTGGAGTGCAGTGGTGTCGGGCTGCACAGCGGTGCGCAGGTTTCCGTGCGCATCCTACCCGCGCCGTCGGGTACGGGGATCGTGTTCCGGCGCACCGATCTGGACGGGTTCGAGATTGAGGCCGTCGGCCGCAACGTCGCGCGTGTCAGCTATGCCACCAGCCTGATGAAGAAAGGGGTGCTGATTTCTACCACCGAGCACGTGCTCTCGGCGTTTATCGGGCTGGGGATCGACAACGCGCTCGTCGAGCTGGACAACCTGGAGCTGCCCATTCTCGATGGCAGCGCGCTGCCCTTTGTCGACATGATGCGCAAGGTGGGGATTCGCAAGCAGCGGCGGGCACGGAAGTATCTGAAGATTCGGCGGGAAGTGGAGATGCGAGAGGGAAACAAATTTATCGCCGTCTACCCTTCCGGCACTTATTCGGTTTCCTACGCCATTAATTTCCCTCATCCTCTCATCGGCAAAGAAACCTTCCAGGTGGAGCTGACCAATGGCAGTTACCGGAAGCATATCGCGCCGGCGCGGACGTTTGGCTCGCGCGAGGACGAGCAGGCCATGCGGAATATGGGATTGATCCGCGGGGCATCGCAGCAGAACTGCATAGTGCTCACGCGGGACGGGATCGAGAACGGGCCGCTGCGCTTCCCCGACGAATTTGTCCGGCACAAGATTCTCGACCTGGTGGGCGACCTGGCGCTGCTGGGAAAGCAGCTCCTAGGAAAAGTGGTCGCCGACCGCGCCGGTCACGCCATGCATACGGCGCTGGTATCGCGCATCCTGCGCGACAAGACGCTCTGGGACGAAGTCACGCTGCCGGAAGAACAGAACGATCCCGCAATTTCCTACAGCGCCCACGCCTCGGCCGGATCCTCGCTCTAACCCCCGCGCAATCCAAGTCCTGTCAACGCCTGCGACCTGGACCCATCCTGACGGGCTAGTGGAAGTAGCGGCGACGCTCCTTCTGTAGGAAATTGAGCCCGGCATGGAAGCGGCGTGAGGCATTGAGGGTGCTGATCGGCTTCTGCAGGACGAAATTCGACTTCCTGGGTAGTGGCGCTTGTCGTTCAGGGGACGCCGCTCAGGGTGACAAGCCGGCGCCTCCGGCGGTCAGATTCCAAAGTCGGTGGTACCGCAAAGGGGAGTGCAGCAGGGGCTCATGGACACGATCGTCTATCTGTCGCTGGGATCGAACCTGGGGGACCGCAAGGGGCATTTGCGCGATGCCATTGCGCGACTGAGACGGTGCGGGCGGGTAACGGCGCTGTCTTCCTTCTATGAAACGGAGCCGCTCGAATTTAGGGAGCAGGCGTGGTTTCTGAATTGTGCCCTCGGGCTGGAGACTTCGCTTGAGGCGGAGCCGCTGATGCATGAGTTGCTTGCCATCGAGAAGGAGATGGGGCGGGAACGCGTCCGGAAAAAAGGGCCGCGGGTGATTGATATTGACATTCTGCTGCTTGGCGATTCGGTGGTGGAAACTCCGGAGGTAACGATTCCGCATCCGGGCATGGCTCGGCGGCGCTTTGTGCTGGAGCCGCTGGCGGAGATTGCAGCCGATGCGCGGCACCCGGTGCTGAACCGGACTGTACGGGAACTGCTCGATGGGCTGCCTGGGGGGCAGGTGGTGAGGAAGGTTTCCTCAAGCTGCCCCTGAATTCCTCATTCCGAGCGTAGCCATCACCCTGCTTGCTGCTGCGCTCACGGAATGATGATGCTTCCGGCTTCTTGCGGGGTGATGACTGCGGATTCCTTCTCCGGGAACTGAGTGAATAGGAATTCCACGAAGCCGCGGGCTTTGGGACGACCTGAGGTGCGTCCGTGGGCCAGGCGCAGGAGGAAGACCAGGGCTTTCAGGACCTCGGAATCCTTCAGGCTGGAGTAGCCGACATGCTCCTGCTCGGCGGCGCGGAATTCGTCGACCATGGTCTCGATTTGCGCCCCGACCCGGCGTTGCGCTTCGCTTGTGATCGGCGGTTCGTAGTGCAGGCCGGAATTGATGCGGCGCTCGTAGCTTTCCGCCAGCACCGACAAGGCCGCCATCAGGTCCTGATCATGCAGGCTGCGGTCGGAGCGGGCCGCGGCCGCTAAGGCGTACGACAGTCCCATCAGCAGGTGCTCTTTCTCATACATGAACTGGTCGGAGACTTCGATCTGGAGGAATAGTCGCGCGGGATCGATCTGATCGGCAGTGCGCGGCTTTTCGTGCTCGCGCGCCTGCTGGAGGTAGGGGCATTCGCTCGGACAGTCGAGCGTGACTTCGCGCTGCTCGCCGCAGCATTGCGGGCAGATGCGGCCGTGGACGGCGGGGCAGAAGCGTTTCTCTTTGCGAACTTCACAGATGGCGCAGGTCAAATTGGGCTCCGCAGACATTATTGCATTTCGGGCTTCGGGCTTGGGCTTCCGGATGTGCCCGGCGTGATCCGTCTGTCGCTCCTCGTGGAAAAGAGCCGAAGCGGCAGGCCCCGTTTCCTCGCATGACTGGCCCCTGCCGGCCCTTGCGACTACGGGAAAGCCTGTAAAAATGCCCTCGCGCGCGTTGTCGAATGAGAAAACCCCAGTAAAATAGCTGTTTTCCACAGCCTCGCAGGTATAAGATAGGCTGCGCTGGTATTAAACCGATTTTTCAAGGAGGTAGTATGGCTGCAGGTCTGACCAAAACCCAGCTCATCCGGCTGCTGGCCGAGAAGACTGAGCTCCCCAACAAAACCGCGGCGGCGTTCTTGGAACACCTTGCCGACACCGCGATCAAAGAAACCAAGAAGAATGGGATGTTCGTCGTGCCCGGCCTCGGACGCCTGGTGAAGGCGCACCGCAAGGCCCGTGTGGGACGCAATCCGCAGACCGGCGAACCGATCCAGATCAAGGCAAAGACCGTCGTGAAATTCCGCGTCGCCAAGGCCGCAAAGGATGCGATCGCTCCGAAGAAGTAGTTTTGCTTTGGATCGTGATCGAGGCCGGCGTGATGCCGGCCTTTGGTTTTGCGCGGGAAGGCAAGTTTTAACTTGGCAAAGTGGCAAGCTATCAAAAGGGTAGGACCACGACGCCTCGCGTACCCGAAGGTTTGAGTCCCTGCCACCTTGAAACTGTGGCACCTTGCTTCTCATGCTGAACTGGCTTGTCATCGGGATTGGGGACATCACAATTCGACGCGTCATTCCGGCGATACAGGCGGAGCCTCGCTGTCATCTTTATGGCGTCGTTACTCGCGATCCCGCTAAGGCTGCGTCTTATCACACTCGCGTCTTCTCTACCCTCGACGAGGCGCTTTCGGATTCAGCGATCGGTGCGGTTTACGTGGCCACACCCGTGTTTCTTCACGCTCGGCAGACGATTTCTGCGCTCCGCGCCGGAAAGCATGTGATCTGCGAGAAACCTATGGCGATGAACGAAGCTGAGGCCGGCAGCATGGTTCGCGCGGGGGAGGAGAGCGGGAAGATTTTTGGCGTGGCCTACTATCGCCGCTGCTATCCGAAGATCCAGCGCGCGAAGCAGTTGCTGGAGGCGGGTGCCATCGGAAAGCCGTTTTCTGCCGAATTGACGAACCACATGTGGTTTGACGGGAGCGGAAACCGTGAATGGCTGTTTGATCCGGCGAAAGCCGGGGGTGGGCCGTTGTTCGATATTGCTTCGCACCGCATCGACGTTTTGAATTTTCTGTTTGGGCAGCCGCTGCGGATTTCCGGGCAGCTCTCGAATCTCGTGCATCATTACGCGGTGGAGGACAACGCTACGGTGATGATCGAGTATGCCAGTGGGGTTCGGGGTTTGGTTGATGTGCGCTGGCACGCAAAGGCGCACCGCGACGAATGCCGCATCCGCGGAACGGAGGGCGAGATTGAGATGTCCCCCTTGAACGGGCCGGGGATTGTCTATCCCGCGGGAAGGGAGAGTCTGCCGGCGCATGACAACCTGCATTATCCGATGGTTGAAAATTTTGTGGATGCGGTGGAGGGCAAGGCGGGGTTGCAGTCGAGTGGGGCCTCGGCTTATCTGACCGACTGGGTTATCGAACGGGCGCGGAGGAGCTGACGCTTTCGGCAGAACAGCCGTGCATTCGCGCCGCGGACAGCCAATTACTGTCAGGCTTGTGGTTTGTCTCCGGGGGAGAGTCCGCCGCCAGTGGCACAGACCTTGATTCGGTCGACGCGGTACTTGCTACGTCGCTATGGGCTTCCGGCGCCGACGTTGCGGGTGTTGTGAGGCGGGCGAGCGCAACCCTTTCCCCGCAATGCTCGATTGGTACCGTCTCTACCAACGACTGCTGCGACGTCCGTCGAGACCCCAGACTTTTCCAGCGTCCGCTGCGTAAAAGATGATGAGCAGCAGACTCAGCGGCAGCGTGTCGAGCCGGGCTCCGAAGTAACGCCACAGGGGAGCGCCGTGGCCTGGATCCCACCAGGAAGCCAGCGTGATATTCAACAGAAACAGCACCCCTAGCACGCACACCGGACGCACCCACAGCCCCAGCAGCAGGCAAATCCCGATCAGAAGTTCAACCATCCCGACGACATAACCGAACCAGACGGCATGGGACAACACCAGTCCTGACAGAAACGGCCGGTAGAAGCTGACGGCGGTCGTCCCGATGTAGTCGCGGAGATAGTTTTGGAATCCGCCGTGGGCGAAGCCGGGGCCAGCCAGTTTGTATTCGCCGAAGAGGAGAAAAAAGACGGAGGTTGCCACGCGCACAACTGCAATCGTCTTGGGCAGGGCGGAAGAGTTAGCCATTCCATAGGGGGACGCTCCCTCCTTGGGTCGCGGTTGAGCGAGGCGGGCTGGGGATTTTGACTTCCGAGATGGGAAACGGATCGCGGCCTAGCCTCCCGGTCCGTCGTTGGTCACGTACTGCTCGAGCGAATCGAGTTCGTGACTTAGATCGTCGACGCGCCACTCGAGCAGGTTCCTGATCGACAGCATGCCCAGCAGCTTGCCATTGTCGTCGGCAACCGGGAGATGGCGGAAGTGGCGCTCGAGCATGATGCTCAGGGCCTCGCCAGCGTGGGTGCTGACCGTGGCCATCTCTACCGGTGTAGTCATCAGCTCGCGCACCGACGTCGTCTGCGGGTCGAGGCGGCTCAGCGACATTTTGCGGAGGACGTCGCGTTCGGTGAAAATGCCGGCGACGCGGTACTCGTTGTCGACCACGGCGACCGCGCCAACGTGGTGATCGAGCATTTTGTGGATGGCGTCGCCGACCGTGGCTTCCATGCCGACGGCAGCGATTTCGTGGTCACAGAGCTCCAGCACGCTCATAGACACCTCCTCCGGCCTGAGGGGTCGGCCGGGGACGAAACTGATTTGAGGCATTATGCGCGCGGCCATTTCCTTGTCAAGTGAAATAGGATGAAACTGCCCGAAATATTTTCAGCGGCCGTCCCCGGATGGTTCATTTTTCCGGAAAGACCTGCCCGTCTTTCATGACGAACTGAACCTTCTCGAGCAGCTTGATATCGCCGAGCGGGTCGCCAGGGACAGCGATGATGTCGGCGTACGCTCCCGGTGCGACCACGCCGATCTTGCCTTCCATATCGAGCATGACCGCGGCGCGGGAAGTGGCGCTCTGGATCGCGTCCATGGGCCGCATGCCGAAGTCGACCATGCGGGAGAATTCCTGGGCGATCGGCTCGCTCCACGGGATGCCGCCCATGTCGGTGCCGAAGACGATTTTCACGCCCGCCTTCAGCGCCTTCCTGAAGGAGACTTCGTGCACGGAGGCGCGCAGGCGATCGCGCCGGCCGTCGGGAGTGTCGGCCGGGGCCCAGTCGGTGTAGTAGACGGCGAGCGTGGGCACATACCATGTGCCTTGCTTCAGCATCTGAGCGATGGCGGCGTCGTCGAGGTCGAGGCCGTGTTCGATGGAGTCGCATCCGCCGTCGAGCGCGCGGTGCAGGCCGATGCCGCTGTAGGCGTGGCAGGCGACTTTCTTGCCCCAGCCGTGGGTCTCGTCGACGACCGCGCGCAGTTCTTCGACGGTGAGCGTCGGTTGCGCGACCAGTTCACCGTTGTTACCGACCCAGGAGCGATGGGTCATGTAGACCTTGATCCAGTCGGCGCCGTGGTCGAGTTGTTCGCGTGCGGCCTTGCGCGTTTCGACTGGGCCGTCGGCGATTTGCGCGCCTTTCGGCAGGGTGAGCTCGGGCGCGTAACCTTCGAGCATGTAGCCTCCAGTGGTCGAGATGGCGCGCGTTGCCACGAAGAGGCGCGGGCCGGGGATGTATCCAGCATTGATGGCCTGCTTGATGCCAACGTCGCCGTAGCCGGCGCCTTCGGTTTCGACGTCGCGGAGCGCGGTGAATCCCTGCTCTAGCGCGCGGCGGGCCGAGACTGTGGCTCGCGCCGCGCGCAGCGACAAGGGTGCTGTCAGGATGTTGGCGTCGTAGCCTCCCTGGGCGGGATCTTCGCCTTGCAGAAAGATGTGCGTGTGGGAATCGATGAGGCCGGGGAGCACGGTTTGCCGGGAGAGATCGATAACCCTGGCACCGGCCGGAGGCTTGGCGCTCGCCGCGTCGGAGACGCTTTCGATTTTGTTTCCGCGAATCACGATCACCTGATCGCGGCGCGGAGTGCCGGACTTGCCATCGATTAAAGTGCCAGCCCGAATCAGGGTCAGCTGCGGCGCGGGCTTGTCTTGTGCAACCAGGTTCGCCACCAATGCCGCACAGAACACAAACAGGAAGTTCTTCACATGGACCTCCGGAGACATGGCCGCCGCATAGCGTGGCCTGGCATCGTTCAGGATTTCGCCGGATAATTTGGCGGCAAGGATTCTATACCCCGGGTGCTCCATCTTTGGCTCAGGTCTTTTGGCGGCGACCGATACTGCCCTGAACGAGGCGAAAGGTAGGGACTTTGATCTTCCCCCGGCGAGGAGGCGCTATGGTGGAAGTCCGCAGCGCAGTGGTCGACGACATCGAAGCAATCACGGAGGTAATCAACACCGCCTTCCGCAAGGCGGAATCCTTCTTTATCGAGCGGGACCGCATTGATGGGCAGTCGGTCGGGGCGCTGATGGAAAAGGGGCAATTCCTGGTCGCTCAGGAGGGCGGGACTCTGACCGGCTGCGTATACCTGGAGCGGCGGGGCGAGCGCGCTTATCTGGGCCTGCTATCGGTTGATCCAGGACGACAGGGAGCGGGGATCGGCTCGAAGCTGATGAGTGCCGCCGAGCAGCATTGCCGGAAAATGGGATGCCGCTTTGTGGACCTGAGGATCGTCAATCTACGGACGGAGAACCACGCGTTCTACCGCCGTCGCGGATACTTGGAAACGGGCAGGGAGCCTTTTCCCGCCGAGTTGTCAACCAAGCTCCCTTGCCACTTCGTCAACATGACGAAGCCCCTGGCTTGAACCGGGATCAGCCCACGAAGGCATCGGCTTCTATCTCGACCAGCATTTCCGGGGAGATCAGTGCCGCGACTTGCACCATGGAAGTCGCCGGGCGGATGTCTCGGAAGAACTGGCCGTGGGCCTGGCCGACCTTTTCCCAGTCGGCAATGTTGACGACGTACATGCGCGTGCGCACGACATCTTTCATGCTGGCGCCAGCCTTGGCGAGCGCGCTCTCGATGTTCTTCAGCGTCTGCAGGGTTTGAGCGTGGACGTCGCCGACTCCGACGATTTTGCCGTCGGGCCCGGTGGCCGTTGTCCCTGAAACGTGGACGTAGGAACCAAGTTTGACCGCACGAGAGTAACCCACGATGGGCTCCCAGGTGGTGCCGCTTGAGATGTTCTGGCGCTGCATCGAGACTCCTCCGTGGGGTGAGCAGATTTTATGGGGATCGCGGGTATGACACTGTTTTGACGCGCTGTTGCGGGAAAGGTGGCAATCTTTAGCAGCCTCTCCCCGTGACTGCCAGCAAGCAACCCGCCAAACCCGCCCAGCCGCGGGCAAAAGGGCACAACTCAAGTGCCTCCCCCGTGTTCTAACTAATCAGAAAAACAAATGCAGCCGAGAAACAAAAGCCACTTGCGCTTCAACAGGGAAGTGAGGTATCTAGACTCGCATGTGGCTGAGACTCCGCGTGGGAAGCGGAGTTCAGGGGGCCCAAAATGATTCCGGAGTCGCATCCGCTCGAGCAGTTGTTTCAGGATCTGGTGGGAAGGCACTACGCGGAAGAGATTGGGATTCGCGAGCCGCAGATTGTGGCTTACGTTTCTCACCTGCTGGCGGAGTTTTGCGAGGCCGATCAGTTGTTCAAGATTCACGATGTCTTCAACCGGCCGCTCTCGGATGTGGGCGAGATGCTGCTTGAGTCTGATCCGGTCTACGGTCCGGCGCCCTCGTTCGATCGCGAGCGCCAGGTGCGCAAGCACATCGGCGACTTCACCTTATTCTTTGCGGGGATGTTCCCGGAGAGCATCCATCATTTCCGGCTGCGCCGGCAGCGCCTCGAAAACTTTGTCGAGTGGGTGAAGGCGGGCAAAGAAAGCTATTACATCGTTTCCAAGTTCGAGCACTTCGAGTATGCCAAGGTGGCTCCGCTATTCGCCTCGCTCTCGAAGAATTTTGAAGGTTGCGTTTATGGGCTGAACATGGTGAAGAACGATCTGGAAGAGATGCAGCACCCCATCGTTCGCCGCACCAATGAATTGCTGATGTAAGACCAGCCTACGATGTCACACCCGCATGTCTCCCGGGCTTCCCATGCGGTAAAAGCTGAGCGCCGCGCTGCCTTGCACCAGGTGGCGAAACCTGCGCAGCGGACTGAATTGGTCTCCGGGATCGAATTTCTTCTCGTGCTCGGCGATCACCACCGACATGGCCCAGATTAGGGATGAATCGGCGAGCGCTCTGAGCGTATCCGCGTAGGTATCTTTCATGCGGTAGGGGGGATCGAGGAAGACCACATCCGCCGCGACGTGCTGGCGCTCCATCTGCCAGAAGGCATCTGGCAATTCCTCCTGAAAAATCGTGCAGCCGACGGTGATTCCCAGGCTCCGAAGATTCCTGCGAATCGACTCGGCCGCGGGAGCCGAGTTCTCGACGAAATATACGTCCTTGGCGCCCCGGCTCAGGGCTTCGATTCCAACTGCCCCAGTTCCGGCAAACAGGTCGAGCCAGACGCTGCCCTCGAGCGCCGAGGGATTTCCGGCGGTCAGCACGTTGAACAGGGTCTCGCGCAGTCGGTCCGAGGTAGGGCGAGTATCCATGCCGCGCAGCGAACGCAACGGCCGGCTCCGATATTTTCCCGCAATCACCCGCATTCGGTTCTTTCCAGGATGCCTCAACCACTATAACCAAGCATGTAAAATAAAAGCAGCGAAGACCTATGCGAAGTTGGTCGATATCCATGGGACGCTTGTTCGGCGTCGACATCCGCATGCATCTGACCTTTCTGATCCTGCCACTGTTTGTTTTCTGGACGGATTATGAGGCCAATCAGCAGAGCGCCAATGGCCCCCGCGAGCTCGCCCTGGTGGGCATGATTCTGGCCTGCGTGGCGGCCCACGAATGCGGGCATATAGTGGCGGCCCGGCGCTATGGGATGGTCCCCAAAGCGCTGATTCTGCTGCCTCTGACCGGTGTGGCGCTTTACGACGAGTCGCGCGCTGAGAAGCAGCCGGCGGCCTTGGCCTGGCAACGCGAAATTCGTTTGGCGCTGGTCGGGCCGGCGGTGAACCTGGGACTTGCTTTGCTGTCTGCGGCCGCCATCACGTTCTCGCGCAAGGACGTAGAACTGTGGAAGTGGCCGGGCATGCGTCCCTCGAACCTGGCCAGCAGTCTGGTATGGGTCAACCTTTATCTGGCGGGGCTGAATCTCCTGCCGGCGTATCCGCTCGACGGGGGGCGGATTCTACGCGCCCTGCTGGCGCACACGAGCGATCCTTCGACGGCGACGCGGCGCGCCGTCTCGATCAGCACGGCGATCTCGATGGTGCTCATTTTTGCCGGCATCTTCAGCAACCCCTGGCTGACCATGGTGGGCGTCATTATGTTCTCGGCGGCGCAATTGGAAGAGCGGGCGCTGGTGTTTCAATCAGTGCTCGACAACGTTCGGCTCGAAGAAATCATGCTCACCGACTTCGCTACGCTGTCGCCCGCCGACACGCTGGAGGATGCGCTGGACAAAGCGGTCCACTCCCTGCAGGATGATTTCCCGGTGGTTCGGGGCAGCGATATGGTGGGAGTGATTTCGCGCCAGCGGATTCTCGACGCGTTGCGCGCCGAAGGCAACGGCTACGTGCAGGCAGTGATGAGCAAGATTTTTGACGTTTCCGTGCGGCAGGATTCGCTGGGGTCGGCCTTCCGCAAGCTCACCGCCCGGAGTTCCAGCATCATTCCGGTGGTCGAAGACGAGCGGCTGATTGGGATCGTGACGTTGCAGAACTTGATGCATTCGATGTCGCTGCTGGCCGAGAGCCGGAAGCTGCGCCGGGACGAGTTGGAATCGTGAATAGGGTTTCGACTCGAGCTGAGCACGTATGGTCCCGTCGGTGACCAGCCATCGAAGTGCGGGGGCAACACACCCGCGCGCGACAAAAGCGGCGAGCACGGTGGCGTTCCCTGGCTCGAGGATCAACCGGGCTACGGCCCTGGCCAGACAGACGAAGGCGCCCATCTCACAGCGGTCGATTGGATCAAAACAAGCACACCGCTTTGGCGGTGTCGACCGCCGCAATTTTGCGCAGCCTCGTCAAAACGACATCCGGTACGGCTCCATCCACGTGGACAACCGCGATGGCTTCGCGGGGCTGGCCGGAATCTTTCTCGGCGGGGCGGCGTCCTAGAGAGAAATCGGCGATGTTGATCGACTCCTCGCCGAGAATCGTTCCCACCTTCCCGATTACCCCGGGCACGTCGCGGTTGCGCAAGTAGATGAGATTGCGCTCGAGAGGAGCTTCCACGTCGATGCCATCGACGTGCAAGAGCCGAGGAGCATCTCCGTGCAGCACGGCGCCCTTGACCAGGTGCTGTTCGCTGGCGGTCTTGAGGAAAATCGAGAGCACGCTGCCCGCCCCGCCGCTGGAGGCTTTGGCTTTATGCGCTTCGAGCACGCGCAGGCCGCGGTCGCGGGCTATCGTAGCTGCATTCACCAGATTTGCTTTCTCTTCGATCGCCTGATTCAGAATGCCCGCGATCGCTCCATTGCGAATGAGCTCTGTCTTCCACTCGGCGATGTGGCCGCTGTAGCGGATGGAGATTTCTTCCAGCGATCCTTCGGACACCTGCGCGAGGAAGGTGCCCATGCGTTCGGCCAGCACGATGTAGGGCTGCATGGCCGCGTACTCTTCGGCCGAGACCGAGGGCACGTTGACCGCGTTCTGAATGACGCCGTGCTTGAGATATTCCTTGACCTGCTGGGCGATCTGAACTCCGACGGCTTCCTGCGCCTCGCGTGTCGATCCTCCGACGTGCGGAGTGAGGACGACGTTGGGGAGCGCAAGCAGCGGCGAATTCTTGGGAGGCTCCTCGGCGAACACGTCGAGGGCAACCGCCGCCACACGACCCTCCTCGAGCGCTCGTGCCAGATCAGCTTCATTCACCAATTCGCCGCGCGCGCAATTGACCAGGCGCACCCCTTTCTTCATTTTCGCGATTGACGCTTGGTTGATCATTCCGGCAGTCTGCGGCGTAAGCCCGACGTGCAGAGTGATGTAATCGGCCGCAGCATAGACTTCGTCGAGGGTTGCCAGCCGGATTCCCTGTTCCTTGGCTACGGCGGCCGACACAAAAGGATCGTGGGCGAGCAGTTCCATCCCAAAGGCTTTGGCGCGGCGCGCCACTTCCATCCCGATTCGTCCGAGGCCGATAATTCCCAGCCTCTTGTCGCGGAGCTCGGTGCCTTCGAGCGATTTCTTCTCCCACTTGCCGGCGTGCATGAGGGCATCGGCGCGGCACAGGTGGCGGGCCATGGCCAGCATCATCCCCAGCGTTTGTTCGGCCACGGCCACGGCATTGGCACCCGGAGTGTTCATCACGGCGATGCCCCGATGCGTCGCCGCCTCGAGGTCGATATTATCTACGCCCACTCCCGCGCGGCCGATGACGCGCAGCTTGTGGGCGTGCTCGAGCAGCTTGGCGTCGGCCTCGACCGCAGAGCGCACAATCAGGGCGTCGGCCGATTCAAGATGTTCGGCCAGCCTGCCGTCGAGCTGGTCCGCAGTCAGCACGGTCCATCCCGGCTCCTGTAACTGGGCCACAGCGGAGGAAGAAATCTTCTCTGCCACGATGATTTTCACTTTGTCATCAGTCCTTTAAGTCGGTGACATTGTCGAGACATGCCAGATCAGCAGGATGTTGACAGGAAAGTGACAGCGCCCTGACACATTCCACCTGCGCACGTTTCTAAACTCCCGTCATTGGGCACACCGCCCTGGGAGACACTTGTGAACCGCAAAAAAAACAAAACGCGGTTGTTGATCGCGCTGCTCTCTGTCGGCATCGGTTGCGGCTATTCGAAACCGAAGAGCACCATGCCTACGATATCGCAACTGAATCCGTCGAGCGCGGCCGCCGGCAGCGGACAGTTTCAGCTGGAGGTCGATGGATCAAATTTTGCCAGTGGAGCGGTCATCAACTTCAATGGAACCGCAGAAAATACGACGGTGATGAACTCCACGACACTCGCAGCCATGATTCCGGCCTCGGCGATCATGAACTCCTCCAGCGTGCCCGTCACGGTTACCAATCCGGGCTCCGTCGGTATGTACGGCAACATGGGATCGGTCACGTCCTCGCCCGTGAACTTTACCATCCACTAGGCGGTCGGGCCCTACGGTCGTCAGGCGTGCACCAGTTGCCGCATTTCGGATTGGGTGCGGGCATAGACTTGTTGTGCTGCCCGCAGCGCCGCCCCATACTCGACGCTCTTGTCGGAGACCCGCGCTAGCACATGCTCGAGCGCTCCCAGAATTCCGATGGTGTCGAGATAGTCGTAGTAGCCGATGTGCGCCACGCGGAAAAGCTTCCCCTTCATCTCGCCTTGTCCGTTGGCGACGACGGCGTCGAACGACTCCCGGAATTCCTTCACGATCTTTCCCGAGTCGATGCCGTCGGGCGAGGTGATCGCGGTCAGCGCGGCTGCCGGCGCGGACGCGTATAACTTCAGTCCAAGGGCTTTCGCTCCGGCGCGGGTCATCTCGGCGCAGATTTCGGCGTTGTTGACGAGCGTTTCGCGTCCCTTGGCCAGATCGCCGTTGCCCATGCCGCGAACGAAATCGAGCGCGGCGCCCAACGCGGCGAACAAAGATGTGGCAGGCGTGTAGGCGGTCTCGCCCTTCGCCGCCGACTTGCGCTCCTTGCGCAGATCAAAGTAGTAGCGGGGCGAAGTGGTTTTGTCCATGTGCTTCCAGGCTCGCTCGCTGACCCCGCAGTAAGCCAGGCCCGGAGGCATCATCAGTGCCTTTTGCGACCCGCCGATGATCACGTCGACGCCCCAGCGGTCGACGTCGAGGTGGGTTGTGCCGAGGCCGGTGATGGCGTCGACGACCAGCAGAGTTCCCTCCCCTT
>Ga0123355_10009807_pt1 | contig 14611 bp, 13 predicted proteins | sample TergutEmb28metaG_3_FD_89872 | JGI IMG/M metagenome (GOLD analysis project Ga0123355, IMG submission 89872) | Embiratermes neotenicus P1 segment gut microbial communities from Petit-Saut dam, French Guiana - Emb289 P1 | ecosystem: Host-associated > Arthropoda: Insects > Digestive system > Gut ...
GTGTTTGCGATATTTTCCGGCCGGGGTGCCGTGGGTTCTTCAAAAAATTCAAACATGCCAAGATAATCCGGGGCCACCATGTCCAAATTTAGCTGTTCTGCTACATTCATAAGCCTTTCCGCCGATGTAAATGAGGAGTGCTCCAAGCCCCGCTCTCGGCGGCGGTCAGCATCCCGCCAAAAAACTGTGCCGTCAAAGCGCATGCCGTCAATATTGTCCAGACCAAGATTCCTAATGGCGTTATATCCCTGTGTGCTGGCACCGTGATGAACAAACACCGCACCGCTGTCCAAGGCAAAATTGGTAAAATAATGGCGGGCGCTGCGTATAGGACCAATCATTTCGGCGTCAAAATCCTGGAAAATAGCTATCACACGTGTTATGCTGCCCTCGGCCAGTACTTCATATATGATATCCGCCTGCATCAAGCCCATTTGGGGCAAGCCGCGGGATTCGTTGTTGTAAACCACCGCAAAAGGCCGCCGCCGGGCCGCTTCTTCGCATATATACAGCCCTGTCAGCCGACTTACCGCCACGCCTTCCGGCGACGATGGAATTGGGGTTGGCGTGGGTACTGGCGTCGGAGTGGGCCTAGGGGTAGCAACGGGGGTGGGTATAGGGGTTGGGGTAGGCTCGTACACCTCTTCTATTTGCCTTGCCACACCAGTAAGAGCCAGCATAAGAATAACAACCAAAGGTATCGCTGTCAGCAACTTACGCAACCCTACCTTCAATCCATTCTCCCCCCTTCGTCATATTATCTACGCAATCCCATTTCGGCTAATATTTCTTCCTGCCTGGCGTTCATCCGCCCTTCGTCACACTCTTCTTCGTGGTCATACCCCAGCAAGTGCAAAACCGAATGCACGGCCAAAAAGGCCACTTCCCGCTCCATACTGTGGCCATATTCTGCGGCCTGCGTCTCTGCCTTGTTTATATTAATAACAATATCACCCAGCATCACATAACCACCGGGTTTATTCATCAAAGCCAGCTCATCCCCGCCAAATTGCGGAAAAGACAGACAGTCGGTGGTGGCATCTTTACCTCGGTATTGGTTGTTAAGCTCCTGCATTTCCTCATCCGCCAAAAAAACCAGGCTTATCTCGCCGTCACACACTATGTTTTCAGCTGCCAAGACGGCAAAAACAGCTTTTTTGGCCACATCTTCATATGCCGCGGCCATCTCGCCCCCATTATTCTCCGTCAGTATCTCCCAATTCTTCATGCTCTTTAGTCTCCTCTACCGGATAGGGAATCCTCTCGTGATACATGCCCTTAAACACCCGCATAAACGCCTTTGCAATGGTGTCCAAGTCCTTTATGGACAGGCCGCTGTCCTCCAGCTGCCCGTCTTCCAGCCTGTCCCGAATAAGCTTGCGCACAAAGCCGTCCATCTCATCCATATTTTTGCCGCTTGTCGTCACCATAGACCGCACCGCTGCCTCACATGTATCCGCCAACATAACCACAGCACTTTCCGGGCTTTGAGGTATACGTATTTTGTATCTAAAATCACTCTCATCAATCTCCACACCCGGGTTTTCCATGCGCTCTTTGTGATAAAATGCCTTCATCAAAGACGTGCCGTGATGCTCCTCCACAAAAGCCATTATGGGCAGGGGCAGTTTATATTGCCGCGCCAGCTCCAGCCCACGTGTTATATGGTCGTATATAACCTCCACACTGGCTCGCGGCGGCAGGTCATCATGGGGATTTACCCCATTTTGATTTTCCGCAAAATATTGAGGATACTGCATTTTGCCAATGTCATGGTAATAAGCTCCGGCCCTGGCCAGTACATGGTCCGCTCCAATGTCATGACAAGCTGTTTCCGACAAATTAGCCACAACCAGGCTGTGGTGATACGTGCCGGGTATTTCTATAATCATCCGTCGCAGCAAGGCACTGTTAGGATTTGTCAGCTCTATTAGGTTATTTTGCGTCACAACTTCAAAGATAGACTCCCAAAAAGGCAGAGTGCCTATGCACAGCCAAATGGTGATAAAACCACCAAATAACGCAAATATGGCAGGATTTATCACATTTACAGAAAAACCCATAGAAAACATCAAGTAATTCGCCAACACCATCAGCACATTAACAGCACCAAGAGACACCATGGCCACAAACAACCGCCCGCGCACAATGGTCTGTTTTGCTATAATGGCCGCAAATACACCGCTAACCATCGCATAATTAAGCACCGCGGCATCCATGGGCTCCATAGCCGCTGCAATAATGCTAAGGCACACCGTAAGCACAATGGACAGGCGCACATCTATTAAAATAGCCGCCAACATAGCAAAAAACATCACTGGCGTAAAGAAATAATCCAGCGGCACCATAATGCGGGCCAGTATAATGGTGACTGTATAAAGCGTAAACAACATCAATATGCGCCGCCTGTTTTCCAGCATATCCCGCACAAAAAACAAAATATACAATACAGCCACGGCAAAAACAAGTGTGGTGGTAAGCACACCGCCGGCCAAGCCCACAAAATCCACGCCGCCGCCGACAAGGCCCAGCTCCATTATGGCCCGATATTCCGCAGGCTGGATGATGTCATGCGCCCGTACAATCATCTGGTTAACATGAAAGAAAGTAGGCTGCACTGCATCCCGAGCCTCCTGGCGTCGGACTTCCGTTGCCTCTTCATCAATTATCATATTTGGGCGCAAAAATTCGCCCACTATGACCTCACCAAGATTGACATACATTTCGTCAAAACCATCAGCCCGCAGTTCCTGAGCGACGCCAGGGGCAGCACCAAATTCGTCAGAAATACCTCTTTCCAGAATATCTTCAAACAATTTGGTGACAGTCACGTAAAAATGAGCAAAAGTCGCGCTGTCACCTGCAATCAAAAGCCGGGCCTGGTCATAATTTAATTCCAGCCCCAATAACGCATAATCCGGCAGAGGCCTGTCCTCTACCAAAGCTTCTTCATTACTAAAGGGAGAGAATATAGGTAAATATTGTGCCCGCAGCTCTCCCACGGCATCAAAAAAGTTTTCCAGTTCAGTTAATATATCAGCAGTTATCTCGAGATCTCGTATAAGCGGTGGTACCACATTAGCTACCGCTTCTTCCTGATCTCTTTCCAGTACATAAAAATCAATAATCTGCCTGGGCGCCCTAAAGTCAACGGGCGATGGCATTCCCGGCACAATATCAACAGCATTACCAATTGTAAAATAGCCAAAGCCAACAGCCACCACGCTGATTAAGTAAGACACCACCAGCAATGCCGTGGCAAACATGGATTTTCTTTTTTTTCTATCTTCGCCAGCAGACATTATTTTCCTCCCCGGCCCTGCTTCAGTCTTATCTTCCGTTTGTCTTTATAATTTTCGCGTTTTTCGCGTTTTTCATATGCTTTTATAATGCGCTGCACCAAGGGGTGACGCACCACATCTTTGTTGGTCAGCATGGTTATGCCAATGCCTTCTACATCTTCCAAAATACCCAGCACGTCTTTAAGGCCGGATTTTGTGCCTCCCGGCAGATCTATTTGGGTTATATCCCCCGTCACCACGGCTTTTGACCCAAAACCTATGCGAGTCAAAAACATCTTCATTTGCTCCGGCGTGGTATTTTGGGCTTCGTCCAACACAATAAAAGAGTTGTCCAACGTGCGGCCACGCATATACGCCAGGGGCGCCACCTCTATGGCACCTTTTTCCAGATTGCGGTGAAAAGCCTCTGCCCCCATAATTTCAAACAGCGCATCATACAGCGGCCGTAGGTATGGGTCAACTTTTTGTTGCAAATCTCCCGGCAAAAAGCCCAGCTTCTCTCCGGCTTCAATGGCGGGACGGGTAAGTATAATGCGGGCCACGTCGTTTTTCTTAAAGGCCGCAATAGCCATGGCCATGGCTAGATACGTCTTGCCCGTACCCGCAGGCCCCACGCCAAATACAATGGTTTCTTTGCGCATTTGCTGTACGTATTTTTTCTGCCCCATGGTTTTTGGCTTTATGGCCTTGCCCGCCAGGGTCAGGGTTACAACATCACTGTTGTTGCCGTCAATTTGGCCGATGGTGTTGTCCCGCAGAGAATCTATAATGTAATTAACCGTTGTCTCGTCAATTTTTTCGCCGTTTTCGGCAATGTCAATAAGTTTGCGCAGCACAGCGCGGGCATATTCGGCGTTTTCACCAACAATGGCCAGCTTGCCGGCACGATTGACAATATTTACACCAAAAGCCTTTTCTATTTTTATTATATTTTCGTCTAATTTGCCAAAAATCTCGGGTAATAGCTCGCCCGATACGGTGGTTTGTCCTCTTTCGTCCATTTAATTCTCCCCGGTATTCTCAATTACCGCTACCGCATTATCAACCATCATTTGCCGTTCCAGGTCAATGCGCTCCATAGTTATCAAAAAAACCTCAACCACCAGCACTTTTTCCTCTTCGGTAAAGTTTATCTCTTTGGTGTCAATCCTGGTGTCATATGGCAACTCTGCGTCCAGCAGACTTTGCACCATCTCTTCCCCTATTTGTTTAGCCTCTGCCGCAGTGCGGCTGCGCAAATAGCGCACAAGCTCAAAATACTCCGTTGTCGCCCACGCCACCGGCAATGGATAATCTGCCCCAAAGGCCATCTGGCGGCGGTTTTGTGTTGTGTCGTAATATATAAAGTCATGGTCGCCATGGGGCAGTGTAAACTCACGCCCGGCTATATCTATACTATAAACCCTTTGACTGCGTCCTGTAAAGCTTTTTTCAAAAAAAACCAGCGGCACTTCAAAATCCATGCGATAATACACCCGGGCCCAAATCTGTGAATCCGCCCTAACATAGGCATATGTCGGCTCTTGATACTCCGCCGCAATCTCCAGTCGCCCACTTACCAGCACATCCCCTTCACGCACCACATCACCCGGCCTAAACATAGGTGTGCCGCGGCTTGTGGCCATATGGGTGATAATGCCGTCTTTTGCGGCCACAATATCGGTTGGTGTGGCGGTGTCCACAATGCCGGGCTGTTCTATGGTCTCCACCAGATGTATTTGCGCCCATGTGCCTCTGATGGATAACGAAACCCAGGCAATATCACTAAACCTAGTCATCAACAGACTTTCCACGTCCCTATACGCAATACCATGACGAAAAACCCCGGTGGCAAAACCATTTTCCGCCAAAAATTCTGTCATTTCTTCGGCAGATATCCTATTTGTGCCGTGTATATCAATGCGCCACACAAAGGACGTAAGGACAACAAGAGCCCCAATGAAAAATAATCCACCGAAAATAAGCGCCACCCGCTTTTTAAATCGTTTTATCACAGCAGGTAAACCAAAGGGACCTATGGCGGTCAAAGTGGTACCGGTTTTTTCCGCAATATGCGCCAGGTGTTTATAATCCCGGACGGACACTTGGGCCGCAACAGCCCCGCCAGTCCTCCGTGCATCCCAAAAAAACACATCAACAGCGGCGGCCTGGGTAATTAGTCGCTCCACAGAAAACCCCGACATTTCTATTTTAACATATCCACGCAAAAAATTCCAGATTTTTATTAGCACATCACTATCTCCCGAATTTTGCCTTCAACCACTATGTTTTCTTTATTTATCTCCCGCAAAGTCAGCCCATCCCCCAAAACTTTCACCTCACCTATAGATGTCTTTATCCGCACCTGTCCATCGGTATAACCTGCAATGCCCTTGTGATTAGATACGGTTAATTCCTCATCCCCTACCATGGCAACAGACGGCAAGTCCAGCATTATGTCTTTGGGTAGCTCGAAGGCGGTGGTAATCCTTCGCTTCAATGCCTTATTGTTTATTTTTCTCAACACACCACCCCATCCACAGCTCTTCCATAATAATTTTATGCCCCAGAGCAGCTCAATATGTTATTGCAAACTTGGGCGGAAAGTGCTATAATATGTGATTGAGGTGGACAAAAATGAAAATAGCCGTCATCAACGGCCCAAATCTTAATTTTACAGGCATAAGAGAGCCTCATATTTACGGCAGCAAAACCCTCGATGAAACAAATGCCCAAATTGCTGCATCGGCTCCCGGCGTGGCTCTTGCGTTTTATCAATCCAACAGCGAAGGACAGCTTATAGACCATATCCAGCAGTGCCATCACGATGGTTTTGACGGCATAGTGCTAAACCCCGGTGCCTACACCCATTACAGCTATGCCATACGTGATGGGGTGGCCGCCGTTGGTTTGCCTGTGATAGAGGTGCATATGTCCAACCCCCATGCTCGTGAGGATTTTCGCCACAAATCCGTTATTGCTCCGGTGTGCCTGGGGCAAATAAGCGGTTTTGGCTCACATAGTTATGTTTTGGCCATACAGGCCCTTATAAAAATACTGGAGGTTCAAAAATGATTTCAGCAGGAGATTTTAAAAACGGCATCACGGTGGAATACGAAGGAGGACTTTATCAGATCATCGAGTTTTTGCATGTGCAGCCCGGCAGAGGGTCGGCTTTTGTACGTTCTAAGCTGCGCAATATCGTCACAGGCAGCATAATAGAAAAAACTTTCCGCCCATCAGAAAAAATGCCCAAGGCCCACATAGAGCGCCGGGACATGCAATATCTTTACAACGACGGTAATATATATCATTTTATGGATACAGAGACTTATGAACAGCTGGGCGTAAATGCCAGCGAAGTGGGCGACGCATTGGTGTATGTGAAGGAAAATGATATGGTGAAAATATTGTCCCACAACGGCAATGTTTTTGGCATAGAGCCGCCAATTTCTGTGGAGCTTGAAATAACCGCCACCGAGCCGGGTTTTGCCGGCAACACTGCCAGCGGAGCCACCAAACCAGCTACCCTGGAAACCGGTGCAACGGTTAATGTACCTTTGTTTGTTACCATCGGCGATATTGTAAAAATAGACACCCGCACCGGCGAATATGGTGGCAGGGTACAGAATTAACAAACCCTAAAGAAAATTAAAGAAAAACAAAGCCAGCAAAGCAGCACCTGCAACAGCCAATGCCAAACTTAACTTAATATCAAACCTGGGGCCACTTTTGGCCCTTTTTTTATGCACAGCAACAGCAGGCGGCATTTCCGCTATCTTGCTGCACTGCCCATTTATAATCCTCTCTGCTTCCCGCACAAAATCTATTCCACTCTCCCGGCCATCAGCCCTCAAAATAAATATGGCCTGCTCATATCCCTTATTCTTATCCCCTTTCACCAACACAACCTTGCGATTACTGTGATATATGCCCATATTGGTACTACCTCCAAACATTTTCCATATGTGGGAAGCATGCCCAGACTTGCACAAACTTATACCGGTGCACACGGAGCGTTTTACGCTCCGTTGTTTGACCGCAGCGTTTTACGCTGCGGTAGATCACGTTGCGTATACGCAACGTGAAGAACACGGTCCGTAAACGGACCGTGAGAACTACGCAGCGTTAACGCTGCGTATCATCAGCGCACCATGGCTCTCAGCACCAACACCGTCATATCATCGCCCACAACACCCCGGTAGTTCTCTCTAGCAGCATCCAAAATGCACTCCGCTATATCTTGAGGGTTGTTCTTAGGTAACTCCACCAACAACTCCTCAATCCAAAAACTATCTGCCCCTTTTAGCGAATCTGCCACCCCATCGGTCATCATCACCACAATATCCCCATGCTGCAGCTGCTTCTCATGCACATCCACGTCAATAGTTTCCAAAATACCCACAGGCAATGTCCAAGAGCCTATAGCCTCCACCTCTTCGCCGCGCAATAAATACGAACACGCCGCCCCTATCTTCACAAACTCCACCATGCCGCTGTTCATGTCCAAAAGGCAGATATCTAGTGTCGAGAAAAATTCATCCGAGGACTTTAGCAGCAATGCCGAATTTATCAGCCGCAAAGCTATGTCCTTCTGGAAACCTCGCTCCATCAATTCCTCCAGCAGCTCTATGGTGGCCTCACTTTCCTCCTTGGCTCTGGCACCGCTACCCATACCATCAGACAGTGCCGCAATGCACCGCCCGCCCCGCAACTGCACCAAGGAAAAGCTATCCCCACTTTGTCCGGCCATGTCTTTATTGGCCTTGGCCACGCCACTTTGTATGTAAAATTTCTGCTGCTCTACGTAAGACAAACGCACCATATGCCCGGCCAGCCGCTCCTCGGCAAGCTCCATTTTACGCCTTACCACACCGGACAGTAACTGCCCTATCTCTTTATCCTGCTTTTTGCTCCCGCGCCCTTTGCGGCTAAGACTAATCTCGTATTTGCCCCTCCTGTTTTCAACCACTATCACATTTTCCACCTCTATCCTTAATTTGCCAAATTCCCTAATTATCCTATTTTCCAGCTCTTGCCTAAAGTCCAACGTGGCCGCCAACTCTCCGGCAAATTCATACATCACGCCAGATAATCCAGAAAATTGCTGGGCCACCAGTTTTCTAGCTTCTGTCAGCCGCTGTTCCCAGTCTTTCTGCATTCTCTGCCTGTCCATTTGCGTCCACAAGGCACCTATAAATTCCGACAAGTGTACACATCTAGCAGAAAGCTCCAGGGGCACGTCATCAATCACAATTCTGCCACCTTTTTCCCCTTTTTCCACCATTTCCGCCACATATCGGCCAAATTTTTCATCCCCACCCCAGCATTGTTCATATTTATGGCACCGGCCGCAAAAACCGCCTCTCATTTCCTCCACAGTTTTCATCCGCTCGTCCCCTAACCTCCGCCGCCCCGCTAATCTCGCCTCAAAAACCGCAGCCAACCTGCCATACCCCGCCGCAAAATCGTATATCCTGTCCACAACCCGCTCTTTCACCTTGTCTACATACTCCCCTTGATGTGCCGTGGCCGGGTTTAATGTAGTATGAATGTTAAGCAGCAAGCCCTTGGGCAAAAAATAGAAGGCCACGGCAGCCCCAACCGCCGAAAAGGCCGTGCTCATATTTAGCAAGCCAAGGTCAAAATACAGGACAGCAAGCAAACCTACCACCATAAATGTCCCAATAGTGAGTAGTCGCCCCATAAAGCGCGCTGCCCCGGCCCCAAAACCCGCTGCACCCAGCAGCACAGCAAAATATATATATTCAAACCCTGCAATATTAAGCATAAAACCCAAAAACATACCACACACGGCCCCCACAGCCGCCCCGCCGCTTTGGGACGCTAATAATACAATCAATACCGCAAAAAAATGACGCATAGATAAATGCCATATGGACACATCTGCCGCGCCCAAGGCCAAAACTCCCGCCAGCACCACTATGGCAATAAGCTCCTCATTGTGCAATGCTCCTCGCTTTGCCCCGGGCGTTAGGCACCCAATACCCTTGGCCAGCACTATCGCCAGTGCAAATATCAACAACCCTTCCAGCAAATTTATGGCCAAAAAATACAGCCCCTGTCCCCGCAAAAAAATAAGCACCAAACCCGCCGCAAATGACGCCCCAGCCGCTGTTGCCGCCTGCAACATCCCGGCCGCCATTTTTGGCCGCAGGCTAAGAAATAAATTGGCAACACACAGCATCACTATTGCCAACAGATATTTCATAGAAAATTCGCCGCGAAAGCTGCTAATGATACCCAAAGAAGCAAAAAGTGCCGCCCCATAAAACTTATTGCCCTTAAACAAAAACGCAGAAATATACGCCAAAACAAAAGGGCTGGCCGCATCAAAAACAAGGGTGCGCGCCGCCAAAAAACTGCCCGCCACCAAAGCAAAATCCACGGCCGCCCCACGATTTATATTCAACTTTACAGGTCTTTGCTTGTCCCTGTTTATGTCCATCCCTATCAGCTCCGTCTTAAAAAACCTTTTCCAAAACCAATGTTTAGCCAATCCTTTCGAGCGTAATCTACAAAGAGGCAAAAGGATTGCGTTAAGCAGTTTTGGGGCAGGCTTATGTGTACAACCCATTATAGACGAACCAACCGGGATTTTTTGTCAAATATTGGTATTAACAAGAAATATTTTCCAATTACAAAACACAGTGCCTCGTCGCTCCGAACATCGCCTCCCTCTCAATAGCGAGAAAGGGGGTGATTCTCGTGAGAAAGAAGCGTACAAAAAGCACGATAGAGAAAATTCTCAGTTAGCAGCAAGACAAGAAACAAAAAAGCCAGGGATCGGGCCTCTGGCTTCTTTGTGAATCTCTTGAAAAAACATACAGAAAAGTAATTACTAAAAACAATACACCACAATTATACTAATTTTCCTCCTCGCCCTCGTCATCATCCACATCAAAATTAACCTCGGACAAATACCGCCCATACGACCCTTTTATAAGCTCCCCGTAATTATAAATATCATTAAGCCCCAAAATATCATACCGCACTGGCTTTTTGTTTTCATCTGGTATGGTTATATATTTCTTGCTGCGCTTAAACCAAAACCTGCAAATACGCTTGCGGTTGTTGTCATCTAATAAGACAGAAACATAGTTAATGGAATTGCGGTGAAAAAGCCTGTTTACATCGCACACATCTTTTAAGATAGACTTTACAATGGCAAAGGCCTCTATTTCATCACCTGTGAGAATCACAGGGCCTTCGGGTGCTTTGGCCGCCGCCAAAACATCCGGCGCTTGCTCTTCAGTTGTTGCCGCTGCCTCCGTGTCGGCCTGGTTGCGCATGGCATTTTTTAAGGTCTCGCGTATATTGTCGTTTATGTATTGGTTAAAACCCCGCTTCAAATGGGCCTAAAGGTTTCAATAGCCTTTTGCGTCTGCTTACCAATATAAATTTCAGACATCATGTACTTCACAAAGCTGTCGGTGGGCTCGCTACGCAGACCATTTAAAAATTCCCGTATTTTGTTGGTGTATTTCAGCTCTACTGCCGCAAAATACGCCGCATCCACATCCAAAGACGACCGCACAAAGCGCTTTAGCTCCGGCACTATATGTTCGTGAATGTCCAACACATTAAACACCAAAAACGGCTCCAAATCCATCTTGTTTTGCTCGCTTAAATCCGTAAAAAACTTATAAATTATGCCGTCGGTCAGTATTGCAAACTTCGCCGTGGTGGTGCCAAAATACCTAAACAACTGCGACGAATGTTTGTCTAAAACTTCGCCGCATCGCTTGCATTCTATCAAAATTGTGGGGTTATCATCAATTACAATAGCATAATCCACTTTTTCGGCCTTTTTTATCCCCACATCCGCCGTAAATTCCGGCACAAATTCTAAAGGGTTAAAAATATCATACCCCAGCAATTTAAAAAACGGCATCACAAGGGAGGTTTTTGTGGCATCCTCCGTGGCCAGGGCATCTTTTATTTTTGCAGCTCGTGAAGAAAAATTGCGTAACTCATCAATAAAATCCATAATTTAGCCTCCTTTGTCATATCACGCCAATAATAAACACACAGTTAGTGTAACCCCCCCCCTGTTTTTGTCAAGCCAAATTTTCACTTTTTTGTCAAGCCTCACACATACCAGCCGTAAGTAATATATTGGTAATGTAAGTAAACATTTTTAAAGAAAGACGGGGGCGGATATGAATAAAATTGTTGATATGCGGGGCATTTCCATGAAATATCACTCGAAGGAAGGGGAAGTAACCGCCATCACTAATATAGACCTGTCCGTGGACCAGGGGGAGTTTGTCAGCATTGTAGGGCCATCCGGCTGCGGCAAATCTACCCTTTTGTCCATTATGGCCGGGCTTATTCCTCCATCTTCCGGTCAGGTGCTTATAAACGGCCAGCCTGTGGCAATTGGCCAACAAATAGGTTATATGCTACAGCGAGACCAGCTTTTTCCCTGGCGCACCATATTGGGCAATGTATTGCTGGGGCTGGAAATACAAGGCAAGCTAACCCCAGAAAATACAGCCTACGCCCACGAATTGCTGGAAAAATACGGCCTGGGCGAATTTAAAAAACACCGCCCGGCGGAGCTTTCTGGCGGTATGCGCCAGCGGGCGGCACTTATACGCACCCTTACCACCCGCCCCAATATACTGCTGTTGGATGAGCCTTTTTCTGCCCTGGATTATCAAACCCGCCTGGCTGTAAGTGACGAAATAAGCGCGATTTTGGCGGCAGAAAAGGTGACGGCCATACTTGTAACTCACGACATCAGCGAGGCCATATCATTAAGTGACCGTGTGGTGGTGCTGTCCCATCGCCCCGCAACGGTACACAATATACACCACATAGACCTTGGCCTGACAGAAAAAAGCCCAATTTTGGCCCGCAAATCGCCTATTTTCTCGGAATATTTCAATAAAATCTGGAAGGAGTTGGACATCAGTGGATAAGTCGACACATTCACACGAACATATGCAATTCCTCCGGACCCTGCGCCGTCGCAAACACCTAATCGTGGTCTGCCAAATAGCCATATTAGTGGCTTTTTTCGCCATATGGGAACTGGCCGTCCATCTAAACTGGCTTGAGGCCTTTATCTTTAGCTCCCCCAGCCGTATGTGGCGTATGCTGCTTAACATGCTGGCCACAGGCGAGCTTTTGCACCATATATGGACCACCAGTTGGGAAGTAGTGGTGGCTTTTATCCTAGGTACCATCATCGGCGTAGCCGTAAGCGTGGCCCTCTGGTGGAACGGTTTTTTGCGCAAGGTGTTAAACCCCTACCTCGTCGTCTTTAATTCCCTGCCCAAAACCGCCCTGGCCCCCATCATCATAGTGTGGCTGGGCAACAACGTCCGGGCCATCATCGTCACAGCCCTGCTTATCTCCGTGGTCGTCACCATCCTCAATGTCCTAACCGGCTTTATGCACGTAGACGAAGAAAAAATAAAGCTGGCCCGCAGTTTTGGCGCAAAAAAACGCCAGGTGCTGGCCAAGGTGGTTTTTCCCGCCAGTGTGCCTGACCTTATCAACGCCCTAAAAGTTAACATCGGCCTTACCTTTGTTGGCGTCATTGTTGGCGAATTCCTTGTGGCCGGTGCCGGCCTGGGTCACCTCATTGTCTACGGCAGCCAAATCTTCCGCATGGATATGGTCATGTTATCCATCATCATCCTGTGCCTGCTGGCCGCCGTGTTTTATCAGCTTATTGTATTTATAGAAAAGCGTTTTGCCCGTTGGGCGGAATAGGGCTGTGGCCAAACAACATTGATGCAAAGCAGGACACCGAGAATGATGTCCCCTACAGATGCCATACACCCAGCACTTTATGCTGGCGACCGTGCATAAATATCAATGCAATTGGCCATAGCCAGCAATAGGGACACCTTGACACACAACGTAATATCATGATACAATTAATCCATATAAAGCCCATATAAGGAGGAAAGTATCATGAAAAAACGGCTTTTGGCATTATGCCTGCTGGTGGTTTTGGTTTTAGGCAGCATAGGCACGCCTAATATTTTGGCGGCGCAACCCACATCGGAGCAAACCTTCCCGGCGGCCATCAGGGATGTCTTCCCGGACCCTCTGCTTGCCATGCAGGTGGCCCTGTTGCTGGAAAAAGAGGTGTCCGACATGGTTACTTCGACGGAGCTTGCCCGTTTTCAGCCAGAATGGTCACAGGCCAATTTTACAAATATTAGCAACTTACAGGGCATCCAATATTTAACGTCACTGACAAGCCTAAGTATTTCAAACCAATACACCCGCCTTGCCAGTCTAACGCCCTTGGCCAATTTGACAAATTTAAACAGCCTGAACCTTTTTGGAGACATCAACATCAACGACTTTTCGCCCTTGACGTATTTAACAGGCCTGCACAATGTGTCTATTTTCGTCACCCGATCTCATGAGCCTATTGCCATTGACTTTCAGCCCTTCGCCGAGCTGCCCAATCTTTTTGGTCTGTTCCTTGATTTTGACATCACAGACGAACCTTTTGCTTTCGCGCCAATCGATTTTTCGCCCATTGGTGATATGGCCAACCTGACAGGCCTGTCCATAACCGGCATACCCATAGAAAATTTGGGCCAGCTGGCTACTGCTCTGGAAAGATTGCCAAACCTAACATTCTTAAGCATTAGGTCAGATATTATCACAGATATTTCGCCTTTAGCACGCCTGACAAATTTAGACAACCTACGCTTGATGGATAGCTTAATAACAGATATTTCGCCTTTGGCAGGAATGGTTAATTTAAGGTTTTTGTCATTAAGTAATTCTTGGAACAACACCCGCCCGCATCAAATTACCGACTTTACACCCCTTGGCAACTTGACAAACTTGGAGAGCATGGATTTGCCGCGTGGTCTTAGCAACGAAGAAATTGACCAAATAACACGCGTCACCAATTTTGTGTGGTATCAGCCATGGCACACATGGCGACTGACACGTGTCGCAACCCCTTCCACCCACAATATCCTTCTGGACGGCCAACTTGTCAACTTAACAGCCTTCAATATAGGCGGCAGTAATTTCTTTAGGCTGCGTGATGTAGCCTATTTATTAAACGGCACGGCTGCCCAATTTGAAGTTACTTGGGACGCAAGAAATCAAATTATACGCCTTATACCAGGCCAGCCCTATACACCTATCGGAACAGAAATGTCCGCGGAAACCATTAGGGAAACCCGGGCCGCACAAGGCACCGTAAGTTTAATGATAGAGGAGCAGTGGATAGGCTCTTGGGCCTATAATATTGATGGTTATAACTATTTTATGCTAAGGTCTTTGGGCGGCTATTTGGATTTTCGTGTGGGTTGGGACGA
>Ga0123355_10009808_pt1 | contig 14610 bp, 6 predicted proteins | sample TergutEmb28metaG_3_FD_89872 | JGI IMG/M metagenome (GOLD analysis project Ga0123355, IMG submission 89872) | Embiratermes neotenicus P1 segment gut microbial communities from Petit-Saut dam, French Guiana - Emb289 P1 | ecosystem: Host-associated > Arthropoda: Insects > Digestive system > Gut ...
CAAATCATTCTCATTTCTACCTAGCAGTTTCAAGTCATCCATATACAATAAGCGACTTATTTTCCTCTCAGTTCCATGTACTTGATATCCACAGTCAGCTCTGTTCAGCTTGTTTGTTAATGGAATGAGTGCAATGCAAAAGAGTAATGATGAAAGAGAGTCCCCTTGGAATATTCCTCTTTGTATCTGAATGGGTTGTGACTGCATTACTTCCTGCTTCGTTTTTAAAATAAGCCTTGTGTTCCATTTCTCCATAGATAGTTTTTATTAGTTATTATTATTATTATTTGTTTTTGTTGTTGTAGTTGCCGTCTTCATCATCTCTTGTCACAGGTCATTTCTTATTGGTACTTCTCTTGAACCAGTGGCGATCCTCACTGCTCAGGCTTCAAGTTTCAGACTTTAGTATTTTCTGTACTATGTGTCATGTTCAATGTACAAATGTCTCTTTTTTAATGAATCTATCGAATGTTTTGCATAATGAGGAATGGAAATGTGCACAAATGCTACCATGGCTCTTTAAGTACTCATTCTTCACCAAAATACAGCATCCTAAGTTCAGGTGGTCAATAGTTTCTTCATATGGTTTACATAACCAGCATTTACTGTCAGTTTCTTCCTTGAAAATTTTATTCTTAAAATAGTCTGTACTAATTGCTTGGTCTAGAGCTGCCACTGCTTTATTATTATTATTATTAACTCATATTAGCACGGTACAGTCAGAACACCTTATGCGTTTCATAATGAAGTTGAAGGTAATTATGTGTATTGCCTATCGCTGAAATGTACTATCACCTAAGAACTTTCAATGTTGCACATATTTAAGATTACAGGTCTTTGTATGGTCACATATAGGAAATCCAGTACGTCTAGTCGCTTGAGGACATCATGCACGGTGTGAAGAATGACTCAAGTTGCAGATATAATGAAAGGTAAGGTATACATGGTTTCTGCTTGCCACTGTGGTTTCACTTCAATGCATAATTCTGCATTTTTTTATAAGTAGTTCGCAAGTTACCTGAATATGATATGCTGGCAACAATTAAATACACTATTTTGTTGATTTTCTCATAGTTGTTGTTGTTGTTGTTGTTGTTGTTGCTGTCATCATCATCATTAACATATTTCCCACTGTTTTTTTAGATTCAGAATACATGCTATTTAATGCGCCTAAGGTAATTATAAACAAAAACTGGATGAAACACCATGAATGTAACATCTCAACCAAAGGAAATATTGGTCTATGAGGTGTCTCACAAAATGTTTGCCAAACCTCAAGCATATTATCACTGGCTTAATTTGAGGGAATAAGTCATATAAACATGACTTACAGTCTCAATTGTTATGCAGTTACCCCTCTAACCAACTGCCACAACACCACAAATGGTCCCTCAAAAATCCTCACCATTCAACTGCCATGTAACTGTTCGCTTACCAGTTTCATTACCAATTTGGTATGGCTAGTTATAACTTAAAAATGATAAAAAGAATAGTCACAACTCAAAATTTAATTACTGCTGAGCAGCATTTCTTAAAACAAAACATTACTTTCCTCATCAACAAACTGACACAGCTCCAGATTCATGTAGAAATACAATTATGAAGGTAAGTTATTTTTATATCAACAAAAGTGACATAACTAAAAATATGATATTTTTATTATAGTCAATAGCACTTCCCCCTTAACTGCTACTCAACTAAGAAGTGACAATCCTTATGATGTGCAGTGTTCAGACAGGAGAAAATAATATTAGTGTTTTGTAGCAGAATCTTTTGTATGTCAACATGCAGAAAAATTCACATCTTCTCAGGTCCAGATGACTGACAAAATGGACAATGGAAATGTGTGACTTGTACCAGTTTTTTTTAAAAAGCTGCAGTATGCAATGTCACAAATTTTGTTAAACATATCTACATAACAAACAGTTGAAATTATGACCCACAATGATATATTTTTCCCCTAAAATAAGGCCATGAATAATCACCTGAGGTTTGGCAGATGTTTCATGGCTATCGCAAATAATCCTACACAAATAACTGTACACCGAATGCAGCCAACTAACATCAAACAGCAGATTTACTGAAATTCATATTTTATGGAACCCAGGTTTATTATAATACCCTGAGCCACATAAATCAAGTCCACACCCATACATTTCGCTAATATCCATTTCAATATCATTATCTCATCTTAGGAACAATAACAGCTCAGTCAGTACAGTACTGGAATGGACAGGGTTCAGTGGGTTGGAAGGAACACTCTAAGATTTATCTGTGGTACACTCAGCCTTACATTCAGCGCATATAAAGGGTAACCAGAGCTTTGACTTCCTCATGTGCATTCATTGTTACAGCTAGGGTTGAGCTGAGCTGTATCACATTTCTTGCACCTTATATCGCTAGGTGTCATCACAGAATGCAGTGCAGCACTGGGATATTCTATTAATGTTTAGCATTTTCACATCCTATTTCCCAAAGGAAATGAATATTGAAACATGGTAGGTAAAATTTACCATCCTTTCTGTCTTGTATAATGTGGTCTCTTACTTCATAAGTTTCTGATACCCAGTGCTCAAGAAAATACTTAGACTTAAGCAGGAATGGTGCAAGCAATAAATGATTTTATATGATCTGGCATTTGTCAGTCACCCACTGCTACTGACATGGCAGTGAAACCAAGGAAATGATGGGCTTGCACACATAGCCTGGGTGTCACAGGTAAAAAGTGCATAAAGAATTTTGATAGAAAAATATCTTGGAGAGTAACCAAATGAACAGTCACATGGATACAGGCTGTGAAATGGTATGCTGATAAATTTGGTTCAGAATCAATTTCATGTTAGAAATTTTGTGCCTGTGAGTTAATACGCTTAAAATCTTTCCTACTTGTGTTAACAATTCCTGTTGTTTGAGATTGTGCAGGTAGTGTCGCAAATTTGCATCTGATCTCTCACACTGTATCTTGAAGTTATAACAAATGTTAACTTGTTGAACACACTGCTGGCATACCTGCGCTGGCAGACCATCTCCAGTACACACCTGAAATAGAACAGGGAGATCATGAACATAACTGTTATCATTCTAAAAGGATAATTATTGATTCTGAAATTTTAGCAGACATGATGGCAGTGGAAATTTTGGCATTTCTCAAGTGTCACCACAGATAGTTTCATGAATAAAATAAAAGAATCAGAACCAACCACACTTAAGAAAATATAAAACTGTTGCCCAATCTTAAGATTTATTTTTTTCTACATACTCTGCATAAATTATGTACCTATTTATTTACTTATTTATGGTTTATTTAATAAAACAGTCCATAGGTCAGATTATATACTGTCAAATGGTATCAAGGCTGATATATAATGCATACCAAAATAACATTCTGTAGTTCCTTATTCATTTCATTAACAACAGTGATAACATCACTTTACTTTAGGGTGAATGGATTTGTTTAACCTTACTTATGAGTCAGTATCTACTTCCGTCCGTAACAATGCAACACTGAATTTAGCAAAAGACTGCTATGCTAATCACACGTGAAATATATTGTAGACATGCTTCTGGCAGAAAGTAATCTCAGAATTGTAGTACCAGAAGTAAGTCGTAAATTATGTCGAGTCCAAGTGCCGATTGTGAATTTTCAGTATAAAGCAGTGACAAAGTACAACTTCTGAATCGAAAAGCATCACATAGGCTAGTATTTCGATCGCTTTTAAAATAGGCAGTAATTGAATTTCATTGGGTTGCTAACATCACTGATAATCGTACAACCGGATAAACAGTATTCATCTCTATGAAAGGTTTATTAACGGAACACGAAATGAACCCAGCTGTTGGTACAGTGGAAAAGCAGTCGCGCTAATAATATAGTGGAGGAATGAAGAATTATGCGATTTTGTTTATAACACATTTACTGAGAATCTCCCCAGTGTTTAATACATACAGCATTATCAACACATATTTGCAACTAACCTTAATGCTCGTAGAAATAGCTTCAATTTTAGCAGGTAAACCATTTTCGACTTCGAACAGAGGCAGCAGTGAATCTTCGTCTTGCATACACAGTCTACAAATGCTATTAAAGTCAATAGCCATGCTTTTATACATGAAATCAGTTTATAACATGAACAATATTTGTAATTCCACGCACAACGATGGACACTTATGTGTCAAAACAATCAACGTGCCAAATATGTAAATCAACATTCCCTTTGCGAACACAAAAATTTCCCCATCTTCACTTTTGTCCAGGTTATAAAACAAGATCGGCATGCACGACTTTACTATTGCGCACATACGCTAGGTGTGCTGTGTGTAGTGGTTTACTGGATACAGGATGCGTTTCAATTCCTGTCGAATGTAAATGCAAGTGGTTGTTGTACTCTCTGTCAGAGCTGGTTTCCTATCGTTATTTATGCGTAGGTCGGGACGCAAATTTCATTTTGTATTTGGTCCGGAAAGGTCTTAACTGTCCCGGACGAAGATCTGAAAACTGTTGGTTACAAAAGTTGAGGACTTTTTAAAACAATTCTTCAGCTTAACGTTCAAAAAAATCTTCATATTTTAACAGACTTTGCCAGATCCACAACGCTGTATGTTACCATATCGTACTAAAGAAGGCATGTAGATTTTTTGAAAGATGAGAATTTGGAAACAGTGGAAAAATTGAAAGGTATGGGGATAAAAGTTATAAAACATACATATAAGTTGTGAGAAGAGTGTCAAATTCTTTCTCCTTCCCTACCTGGTTTTGTTTTAATTGACCATATGGTCTACAATCAAAGCAAGATACTGCCGCCGGCATTGTAGAGTAATTCTCGAATCCGTAGCCATTGAGCCGATTACGTATACCTACAGCGATTCACTTGTCGACTGTAAATCATACAGGCAACAAGGCGAAGTCTTACGACAAAGGTTCATAACACCGGACAAGATAAGGCACACATAAAAAACATGAGGCTTAAACTTTGGAGCCACAGAGCTTACAACCGTTCACGTAGCACAACTGTCGTTATAGAAAACCGCGAGATGGTTATAATTTGCTGTGACACCACACCTGGTACGACTCCTCTGGATGATGGAGCAGCTCGACGCAGAGCCCTCTACGTGACAACGCACGACAACCACAATAGAGAGACATCCACGCCCCCGGCGGGATTTGAACCCACAATTCCAACACGCCAGTGGCCGCACTCCCCCGCCTTCGACCAACCACTCGGCCACCAGTATCGTTAAGAAGTTTTATTAGTATGTCGTAATTAAACCTTCCTTTTTTGCCATTAATTCAAAATTGGTAACACTGGATGAGGTAACTATTGCTGGAAAACATGGATGCCCTGCATCTGTTTCGTATCTGTGCACTGGATGCTTTGCCCATTCAGTTAAGCGAATCAAAAGTTGCGGTTTGTTAATTGGTTTTTTTTTTGAACTAGTGTTTTTGTGCGGTATGATCCTGTGTGACATCGATAATATGAATCGTAACCTTGATCATAAACGGAATTAATACAAAGGTAATTAGTGTTTTCCATTATTTTTGAGCCGGGTGTACACAGATGAAATTTATTATGGAGATGGTGTGTGATTAGGGAAAGGGAGCAACATTTTCTGTAAGGATGTTAGGCTGTTTAGGAATGCAAGCGCAGTTGACCACCGTTTATAATAGCTTATTGTCACGAATGAAAGCCGTCCCCAAGATATTACGGTAGTTTGGGGTTTTCATGGCGGTGTCCGTGAATATTGCTGTCTCCTTGGATGTGTACCGACGTTTAAGAGGATCCAGCTCTGTCCATCATTACCCGAGTGATGGGAGCAGCCGGATCTTTTGAAATGTTAATACAGTTCTGCCGGACGACACGGCGTCCAATCCCAGCGGCTGTTTGATGTCCGTACTTTGTCCTGTATTGAAAAACTCTTTGCCTTCCCACTATGTGGCCTCCTTTTAATGTAGTGTTTGTATGTGTCTGTATCTTATAGTTTTCTTTTTTACTTACCATATGCAGACAGTATTTTATTGTATTTGACAATCAAGTCAATGTTATACAATGTCTGGCATGAGTATATCTTAATTGCTTCATTATTGACTGGAAAATGCTACCCTTTTTCACAAAATTAAATAACTTCATTTCTTTCAGATGTTTTCTGTAAAGTTCCAGAAGTTCTTGCTCAGTATTCATATCTTCACACTGGATGATACAAGCAGTAGTAGGATAATGAATATGTGAAATACCCGGTTACTTTACATCCAATATTCAGTGGTCACTCTTTGTTATCCTGCATGTTTCAATTGCAGAAACTTGACTGTTTTGTATTAGTGAAGTCTTGAAAGATGTTTTGCATATGTTCAGGTGAAGTTGTTTCTCGTTCTTCACAAACTTTTTAGTTCGTCACATACTTATACTGTAGATGTAATGAATGTGAACTGTAAATGATTATGAAGTACAAATTTGTTGAAATTTGGTAATTAACATTCATTTTGAAGTTTCTGAAGACATTATTAGAATTGTCTTATCATATGAAATGAGCCCACCATTAAACCACTGAATATTATAGTCAGGATAAATAAAAACAGATACCTTGACCTTTATTCAGTTCTAGAGTAGGTACATAATGCTTTTCTTGGGTTATAGTTTCAGTTAAATTAGTTCAGTAATTGTGATTGAACCAAATAGAAAGTATATAATTGTGAAAGTAAACACTAATGTTTATATGGTAATGCATGAAATTCTTAAGGTGCTATCCCAGCAGGAACAGAGGAAGATGCCCCAAAATTTCGGACTAGCCAGCCTTGAGAATCAGTTCATGGATGCTCCACATGATGAGCTAACTAGGAGTGTAATCTGTCATTACAAAATTAATCCTTCCTGGGCAATATCCAGATATATTCACAACTAAGGTGTAGATATGTCTGCAGTCTGTGTTTGCTGCCGTTTCTTATGAGTAAGTTTCTGATAACAAGGATAGAATTAAGGTGTTCAGTGCCGTTACAGCAGACTGATGAATTTGGTGACCTGAGTCATGAGTATTTAAAATATTCATTTTTGAGGGGGTACTATCTTTCAGTTGAATTTTGTATGAATCTTGTTTTTTAATGTACTGTGCCCATTTTTGGGGCTTCGAAACAGGTGCCTCAAAGGAAACCTGTGTTTCATAAATGGAATGGAATGCATTGTGGTGGATAAAGCACACAGTGTAAAGTCTGTGGGCTTGTCACCAATTCCATCCATAATTCTCTCAAGTTAATCATCACTGTTATGATTGCTAAGTGTCATTATCATTCTCATCAGTACTAAGTAACTTCTTTGTTTAACATGTCTTTACATTACCTAGCAATCAGCCATTAATAAATTATGTTAATTTTCTAATAGACATCTTTTTAGTTATGAAGTATTGAATAAAACTCAAATTGTTTATTCTGCAGTTGTTACCGTAGGTTTAAGAAATGACTGAGAAATTCCCATATCTGTTATATGCGTCCTTTATTTTATCTAACAATATCATATGTCACTTGCTGTTGCTATTCCATCATGTTGAGTTGGGCAGAATCATTTAATATTGTACAAGCTGCTGATGAAACATACAATGATCTTGAGTTCCTGTGCAGTCAAGAAGAACAGGTAGCGATTTTTTTTTTTTTTCATTATTCAACGAGTACAGGAACTCACGTCATTTCTGTTGGGATCTTACTAGATATATTCATTGTATGGTTCTGCTTTACCCATAGTTTGTCCAGGTAAGGCACTGGCTGTGTATCATATGATACCCTCCAGTTGTGTAATTTTCAAACTGTAATTGTGCTGCAAGAACATCGCTTTTCTACATGAGGAATTTAGGTTCATCATACACTTTTTACTTTGCTTGATGCCTAAAGGTTTTAGCAACCTTGAAATGGAACAACATGAGGCTTTATATGAAATGTTTTCTTGCATTAAGAGCACTATTCTACTTTTTTTTTTTTAAGGGAAAGTGGCATTGCCATGAAATTAAAACATGGTTATGCATATATCTTCCTCAAGATCATTCTGACATCTCTCTTGGTTACATGAGAAAAGTAGCAGCCATTCTACTTATTTTCCATATTCTAGAAATGCCTAATGTATTCACACCACAAGCTTTATGTTAGATTATGGCACTTCAAAAAATCTAGTTTTTGTCATTTTTAGGACGTACATTTTTGTAATGAAACTGTATGCATTGAGTATCATTATATGAGCCAAAGTGGCCCATTTATTAGACAGAGAAATCAGTGTTCCATAATAGTCACTTTTGTGTACAGCTGTTCACCTTATGGACTTGCACATTTCTTTACTGTTTTATTTAGTGATTGTCAATTACTAAGACTGTATGGGGTTGATGGTAGATGAATGAATGAGGATGAGTGTTGGTGGAATAATAGTGTTAGGGAAAAACTGATGTTGTAGTTTGAGAAAATCCTGTCCCAGTACTACCCTCTCGACCACAAAACTTAGTCAATGTACTACCCTATGGACAACAAACTATATTGCTGGAGGGAATCATGATGTCATTATCAGAGTGCCTTGCAGTGTGTTTGTACTTCTGATACATGGGCAGAGTTACAATGAACTAGAATTTTAACCAACCAGAAAACAAAAATTGGAATTGAAACCACTGACTGTGTGAAACTGTAGAATACAAACAGCATGCTTGCTAGAGACATGCCTATGCAGGAACTCATTGTTCAGTAGCCTAAAATCATTGTTTGGCTTCTTGATAATGTCTCATTGTTAAACACTTAAATAAATAGCCCTAAATTTTGCATTAAAGTCATACATCAAGTTTATAACTGGTTCACAGACAGATTTCTAAGCATGTGCGATATTTACATTCATCCTCACAGCATCCAACTAAGATCTGTATCTGCATAACACTGTACTAATGTGCATGGCTAGCTCACTACAAGTAAACATGTCTCAAATATCAGGAGATATTAATTCTGCTTAAATACATCCATCAAGTAGTTTAACACCTTTGGCGGTATACTTGCTGTCCTTCCAATTCAACCACTTCCTGGAACCAACACACTGTATTTCTGTTGTCAGTTCTTAGATGTCGTATCAGACATAAAAAACTCATTCTGTACTCCCAAGCCCTTTGGCCCCCCCCCCCCCTCTCCCCATTTTCATTTTCTGTGTATGCATAGGTGAGAGCTTTTGCATCTCCAAGTTACAACCTAAAGCACAGTTTATTAACTTGTGGTCCACAGGTAGTTAAGTATTTGGTCAGAGAAGTCTGTTGCCATCACGTGTGAGAACATGACAGTTCCTTCAGTTTGCTGGTTAATCCACACCTTTAGAATGGTAAAATGGTATTCACGAAGAGCGAGTGGTGTGGCATGTATATTTTCTTTAATGACTTTTCAGGTAAATCGAGTTTGCTGTGACCATAATGCTGGACATGCTGCAGCCTTCATTCACCTAATCAGAGTTGATGCTGTTGGCCATACGGTTTGTTTAATTTGTTATTTTGAAAAAAAGTTTTGATAATTCAGATGGAAAGTAATGCATTACACTTCAAATGAATTTTGAATACCCAAGAAACTTGTTAGGATCTGTTAATGTTGAAATATCTGTGTATAATGAGTGTAGAATTTGTTGTTTGGAAGAGATTGAATGTTCCCCAGCGTCAAGTTACATAAGCTGGTGGTGATAATTTTTTAAGGAATGAATATAAACACTGCAAAGAATAATATAGTAATGCATTTAGAACATGACAAATAAATTTAACTGACAGAACATATAAATGTACCTAAATCTGTGGGAATTAATTTGAACTTAAGTAGAATACACAATATAACAAATTCATTTTTCTTTTGCTTGGTTCATTATGAAACATACCATGATTTATTATGTGTTACATGAGTACAATGAAATGTATGGGAGGTTTGTTTGAGAAGTGTGGAAGAAATTGTGTTTGCTGTATGGTTCCCTTATTTTCCTCTAAATTGTAGGATGTGGGAATAGTATAAGAAGATGAAATGTTGAATGGTAGAGGGACATCAACTTGACTGCATCTCTGCCCACACCTACATCGTAGGAGTGGAAACTTGAAGATAATATTTCTTCTGAGTATCGCAGATTCTCTACTATTCATTATTTTTACAACGTGAAATTGCCATTATGACATCATCCTCACTTCCAGTTCCTGAAACAAGCATTCAGAGTACACAGACTACACTGTCCTATGCATATATTGCAGCTGCTTGCCAAGGTACCTCTCAAATTGTTCCTCAGACATTGGTTCACAAAGTTGAACGCCCTGTAATAAAAGAGGAGCATAGTGAAATTGCCACAGGAAGAAATTCACCTAAAAAGGATAACCTGATCAAGAAACCATACCAGTGTACTATATGCAGCAAAGGCTTCACAACGAAATCATACTTCACTCAACATGTTGCTGTGCATAGGGAAGGGAAAACACATTGCCCAGTGTGCAATAAGTCATTTAATGTCAAGTGGTATGTAAGGGACCATATGAGGTTACATACTGGTGAGAAGCCATATGAGTGTTTACTGTGTGGAAAAAGTTTCAGTTTTAAGTCTCACCTTGATTGGCACAAATCAAAGCACTCAGATTAATATTGCACAATTAATGTGGTTGAAAAACAGTTGTTTTATCATTTTGTATAACTGTTGAATAATAAGTAATTATTAGTGCATTGAAGACAACATAATTGAGTTCAATGATTTAATACAATCATAAATTGAACGAAAAGTGAATACCGGTGCTCATATATACATATATATGTAAATAGCATTACCTGCCAACAGTTTCTTGGAATTGTATCTTTTTTTGGGTTCTATCAGATAACATATAATTTATGTTAGCCCTTCAGTGCCAGTCAGTTGTCAGTCTGGTAAATCTGAACTGAGGGATATGAACGTGTTCTGTGTAATGCGAAATATAAGAATATGTGGAGATGGTGTTGTGCCTAGTGAAGCACAGGGACAATTTTACCACTAAGTGTTCAGAATGTGAGAATGTTTCTTCTAGAAGATTTTAAATGTATAAAACTGAGATTTATACAGAAATGGGTATTTATCCTATAAACTTTAGAGTACTGGCACTAATGGGGTAAAATACAAGTTGTATAGATTCTTAGATAATAAAAGCCATTAGTGTTTTATATACTTCTTTTCACTGTAGTCTTTTTTTCTGCATAAGGTAAACTATTGTCACTGGTCTTAATAATTTTTTTTTACAGCTCATGAAGTCAAGAGAAAGTAAATTAAAGTCTTTCCTTTCATATTCTGCAACAGATATTTCAGTGCTGAAAAGGCATGTCAGCATATAAATTGCATTATTTATTTAGCTTTTGCGCACAGTGCGGTCAAATGAAGCAATTTCGTGGTTATTTACCATGAAAAAAAACTTGGCATTTGTCTGTTGCTATATGAAGACATTTGGCTTGGAAATCTATCCCTTCCAACACTGTGAGGTGGTAGGCTTCTACCGTTGTCATTGATTACTTCTTATTGCTCTGTTGCAGACTTCTGGTATTTTACAACTTTGCCAAACATTTGTACTCCTACATAAACACATTACAGCAAACAAATGTATATGTAGAGCAGTTGGACATCAAATGTACTTGGGTGATAATTTGATGTTTAGATAGTTCAGTGGTGAAATTTTGCTTAGCCGGGAAAAATCTGGGATGTCAGCAAGTGTTAAGTTGTCTTGTGTATCCTAATACTTGTGTTTGTTAACAGCTCTGCTTCATTGAAGTACACTGGTAGCTGGATTCCAAGATCAGCTTGAGTGAACTCCTATATTTTTCCAGGTTAAGCAATACTGACTGTAGTCTGCAAAGGACAGGTGGCTGGCTACCTGTCTTCACCACTGTTCTCTTGGCTCATTCTGGATGAGGACACCAGGCTTCATGAACTAACAACACATTGCAAAGTTACTGCATCACCCATCAGGTCTTGATGGTGCTAGACCATCTCTGAAATGCAAGTTCACTTTATAATGACATTGCTGATTTGAGTATCAGAATCTTGCCTCAGATTCAGGGCAGTTTAATGTGTTATTATGAGGTACTTCCAAAATATTCATGGAGTATTAGCAGAATAGGTCCAGTAAGTTAATAAAGCTGCTTGTGGATTTTGTTCTGCCATGAATGCTGATGAAAATAGAACAGTTTTGTTTCAAGCAGGCCTATGTACTGTTTGAATAAAAGAGACAGTAACTTTTCTTATGCTCTTTTCTGCACAGTGCAGTAGGCAAAGGCACTGTACAGGTGAGAGTTAATTTCTGAGGGAAGACATCCCAGGACAGAAGAATATGGTGGAGCTACCATAGCTCATATTTATGGGAGGAAAACATTATCCCAAACTGTACTTTGAGAAGAGTGTCAAACATTTTCTTTTGTCAATTGAGAAGATTTCAGGAAAGGTAGTGCAGAATTCATTGGTATCCACGGAGGAAAAACAAATGGGAGATAACCAAGTATTTCTTTAACATATGAGGGCTGGCTAGCTTACTGGAGAGCTACCTGCATTCCCTGCTCTGTATAAAAACTAGTTTTTCACAGACAGCAGTAAGTTCATAAATTATGCAAGGTTTTAGGCCTTCAGAGTGTAGTAGAGGTTTCCCTTTAAGGATGCAGTGCTGCAACACTGGGTAATTTGTTCCCTCCCTTTCAAGTTGCTGTAGTGGCCTCATCTGAATGGTTGAAACTTCCAAGATGAATTCTTATCCAGTGACACAGTGCCACATCCCAAATTCCACTTTCTGAATAATTTCAATATTACAATACAGAGGAACACTGTGTGAACATTTAGCAGGCATTCTGTTCACATTTGCACTGCTGGTGGTGAATGCAGTATTTTGCTAACAACTAATCATTCTGATCAAGAACCTTGCTGTGTCTCCCATCTTTGGCATGCTTTATTTTAATATTGGCATCATCTTATGTGCCACCTGCATGGGAAATATTACAACTGATATGTTCATGGCATCAACATCATAGCTGAGAGGAGGGTTTTCCACTGCTGCCAGTAATTAAAAAAATTATGCATGAAAGGATGCTATTTTGCCATAATGGCCTGAGGAAAAAATTTGTTACTGCAGCAGTATTTAAAGTGTTGGCCATTTAATGGAGAAGGAAAGAAAAGTAATGAGAAAAATGTTCCGCCTGGTTTTGTGTTCAGACATGACATTGCTGATGTGAAAACAGTGTAGAGACATAGATACAATAAGCTTGGTCTGTGAATAAATTTGCTTTTATTGTCCTTAGTATGTATACAGTGTTAATAATAATAGTAGGATTTTTCACAATTCAATGTTTATTACCAGCTGTATCGGATGGCATTTTGTAGCCACAGAATATTGTGTAACATGTTACTGAATAATTATTGTTATGATGGTACAGCCTAAAGAGTGAGCCTGAAAATGGGCATAAGAATGTTTTCTTTATGATGAGTCAACCATTTTTAAAAATACTGACTTAATAATAAACCTTGTACTGCACACGTGCATGCGCGCATACACACACACACACACTATATATATATATAAAAGCTTTCCTTCACTGTGAGTTATGAGTCCATATACAATATAAGTTGTAGGACATACACCACACAAACAAATGAGGCTTCTGTTCACAATGAAAAAGTGCATGAATAGTTACACAGCAGGAAACTGAAACTGTTTATATATTTATATGCTTTCCTGCAAGTTTGTGGGCTCCAAGCACAGGTTAAGGTGAGGTCTGTCAAAGAAACTTCCCACAGATACCTTTGCTGTGTGCCATTCCCTGCCACTTTATCAACATGTCAGTCTCCTCTCCCACATGGGCACTTGAGAGATGTAATGTATGTCTATTTACAGTCACCACAAATATGGCCTCTTCTGTATATTTCAGTTCAGTATGAATCATGATAAATATCTGAAACTTACCATTATTCATACATTTTATAGGGCGAAGGATAAAGCACTGTGATGGTTCTGAGAGTTATATTTAATGTGCAATCCCATTATATAATGACTTCAGATAATTTTTCAAAGGTATTTGCTGTGGAACCATCTCATTCACAAAACAAGTGTGCCAGAATGCTGCACAAAAATAACAAACACAATAAAAAGATGAATTGATTTTATACCACATGTAGCATTAGTAGAGTGGGCAATGTTCAAATTGACAATGTATTTTCACTTGTACACTCATGAAGATATGCCATCTCCACTTCAGACAATATTGTATATGTTATCAAATGTTTGCTTCTTATGGCATCTAAATTACCTTCATTTACAGACTAACACACATTTGCTGTATGCACAATTGAGTAATCTTAAAACTAGTCTTCCTTAAGATACTGGTTCTGGGTAGTTGTGGTGAGTATATGGTGCCTTCTAAGTTAATCTTCTGGTTCTTACAAGATAAGTGGAATATCTGAAAAATCCCTAATGGAACCCTAGAATCATATAGAACAGGGTTTGGGAGTTGATTTCAAGCACTTCTTTCAGCAGGTGTACAGGGTGTAACAGGAGGAACGGACCAGACTTCGGGAGGGTGTTCCTTATGTTAAACTATACCGAAAAACCCCAAAACACCTATATCCAAAGTTGAACGGTTTGGGAGATAATGGCCAG
>Ga0123355_10009810_pt1 | contig 14610 bp, 12 predicted proteins | sample TergutEmb28metaG_3_FD_89872 | JGI IMG/M metagenome (GOLD analysis project Ga0123355, IMG submission 89872) | Embiratermes neotenicus P1 segment gut microbial communities from Petit-Saut dam, French Guiana - Emb289 P1 | ecosystem: Host-associated > Arthropoda: Insects > Digestive system > Gut ...
ATGGAGTCAAAACATACAAGCTAATTGCGGCAAGCAAGACAAACAAAAGGCGATAGCTAGTACTGCTTAATTGTACTACACTATCGCTTTTTTTTGTACCCGTCTTTTTATTTCGTGCTTACTCATGATTAAGCAGTTTAGTGCTAAAATTGTTACTAATTCATCGCTTCTTTTATATCTGACATTTTTAAAGCACCTCTGGATTCAAGTTTACTTGAGGGCAGCTGCTTTTCTGTTCAGTCTTTTATTACTCGCTTACTGATTAATTATAAATTTATTTCATAATCAATAATATCATCGAACATATCACTATGTGAAACAATAATCGTTATTCTATTTTCTTTCTCACTTTGGATTATTTCTTTTAAAGCAATGCTACTTGCTTCATCAAGTGCGGAATTCGCTTCATCTAACATTAGCAATTTTGACTCTTTCAAAAGGTTTCGTATAATATTTATCTTTTGTTTCTCTCCACCCGAAAGTCCATTTGATTTTCTTGATAATTTTGATCCTATCGTATATTTACCAAGAAGATGATGTAGGTTGAATTTGTCACTTAAATAGTTAAACTTGTCATGATTAATTTCTTTATCAAGCTTAATATTTTGAATAATTGAGTCGGGTATGATTGTTAAATTTTGTTCCACAACTGCTACCAAATTTCTTCTCATTTGATAAAGATTAATTTCTTTCATATTCGTATCATTTACAATAATCTCACCTTTATACTCGCCATGCAAGCCAAGAACCAAGTCCATAAGTGTACTTTTTCCTTTTCCATTTTGACCACATATACGATATATTTTCCCTTTTTCAAATGTAATAGAAAGATCTGTGATTAATGGATCTAATCCATGCGAAAAATAGACTTGTATAAACTCTATTTTTTCTATATCTTTCAACTTAGACTTGCCTATCTTCTCTTTTTCTTCTTTAAAAATATCATTAAGACGATTATAAGAAACCAAGGTTGTTTGATAATTTTTAAAGAAGTTTAAAAAATAATCAATATTTACAATTACCATATTGAAATAAGTGGTAATAATAGTGAATTCACCAATAGTTAAGTTCCCATCAAAGATCTCATTCACACCTAAAATTAAAATGATGATGTTCGCACATACTGCGATGAAAGACCCCAAATTCGAAAAAAGTGTACTAAATTTAGTATAAGTAATTACTTTATCAAAAAAAGTTGAAAAGTTTTTCCATAAGCTTTGCCTGAACATTGTTTTTAGTGCATTAATTTTGATGAATTTAATGTTCTCTATTTGAGAATTCATCTCTTCAAAATAATAACTTTCTGATTCCTTGTATAAGAGATTTGTTTGATACATCTTTTTTCTAAAAGTCACAAACAGCCCGATATAAATTGGAATTAAAACGAAAAGCACTAGTCCCATTACCATATTGATACGAATCAAAATAATAACATTAAACACAATTGTAACGATGCCCAGCGGAAAATCTCTTACACTTGTTAGTGTAAAATTAGAAACAATATTTGAATCTGTCACAACTCTTTGTGTCAAATAGCCTGTGTTAACATTATAACTAAACTTTAACGAGATATTCCGAATATGATTGATTACTTTATCATTAATTAATTGCATGATATTGACTGTTATATGACGAAATGCTATATTCAAAAAATAACTCATTATCAAGTTGCATATACTCAAAATTGAAATGATGACTATCATATTCCTAAGGGCTATCCTATTAGTGCCTGCTGTAATAATATCAATAAGCATTCCGTTTAGAAACGGTAGGTAAAGAGATATTCCCCGACTTAGAATGCTAAACATCATAAACAACAGTAATTTTATTTTATTTTTTTTACTATATTGTTTCAAGAATTTAAACATATCTATTCCTCATTAAATTAACTTTCATTTATTAAATTCTAAGGTTTATTTCTCAATTCAAATTATATGCATCAATAAATTCTGCAAATATCACATTTCCAGTAGGATAGAATCCTCTTGTTTTCACTCATTTCCATTTACCAATTTGGATATAATGATCAAACCTTAGGTTTGCTTCACTCACCAACGATTCATCAAATCCTAGAACATCTAATAACTTAATAGCATTGGAACTAGCCGCTTTACCAAGCTTTACTTTGTAGTCAAAGGTTACTTTGCCACTCTTCGAAACAATTTCGTTAAAATGTAGCATATCATAATGATCCTCGAGTAATTCACATAATTCCATATCATGCGTTGCTGAAAAACAAAGAATATTCCCTTGAGTGAGTGCTAAAAGTAAAGCACTTGAAGCAGCGATACGTTCGTTGGTATTTGTTCCGCATAAAACCTCATCAATAACCGCAAAAACACGGTTACCACTCACTGCTATTTCATCTATTATCCGCTTCACTGATTTAAGTTCAGCAACGAAATAGCTATCCCCTCCTAGTAAATCGTCATAGACACTAATAGAAGAGAACATTTTGTAACTTGATGCTTTGTAAGATTTTGCCAAAACAACTCCTATGCTTTGTGCCATTATCATATTAACTAAGATGCTTTTTAAATACGTAGATTTGCCCGAAGCGTTAGAACCAGTAATCAACGCTGATCGAGCGGCTTTAACATTATTATTAACAGGGTTTTTTAGTAAAGGATGAATCATATCTTGAATATCCAAAAAAGGAGGAGCATTGTCGTCAAAATCAATCCTAGGAACCGTACACCGATCAGGTAGGCTAGCGCGATAAGACGCAATTGAAATACTGGCATCAAGTGTACCTATCATATCGTATATAGACATCACATCTTCATACATGTGTACAATTTTGTCTTTGACAAGCTCATACATGATCAAATTAGTCAGGAACATACTATTAACAATATATATAGTTAGCCAAAACTCTTCTACCATTGTATCACCTAACCTTGGAACAAAACCAATCCGACGAATAAACTTTAGTTTCTCAAGATGGATTCCAAGGTTCGGAAATATACATTTTATTTCAGCCAACCGATTCAACTTTCTTGCCGCCTTTATAAGGCTCACTACATAGTTAACACTATCTAAACAAGATTCTATTTTCCTCTTTTCAAATTCCTGAAATATAACATTAAACACAATGATAGCAAATGATATTAAGACGAGCCATGGATGCCAAATTGCCCCTATCAAGAGTGAAATCCATGCAAAAACAAGTCCAAAATAGAAAATCAATCTCAAACGACTTGATCTTGATAAGTCTAACATTTTATACACATACACATTTTTATTACGTCCTAGCCTATTTAAGATAACCTGGGTTTTTAAGCGCAACTTATCATCCTTTTCCAAATTTTCAATGAGCTGCAACCGTTCTTGATAATCCTTTTGTTTTAGTGCAGGATTTCTCAGCAAATAATATAAATACTGTTCCCCAGGTGTTGTTGATCGCTGATTTATGCTCTTAAATATCTCATCCATTTGTAAATCATTCCATGTGATATCATCAACATGAAAAGTATTAGTATTTTGAATTGATTTCCAATCGTAATATGATCTTATCTGACCCATATCTCCATCAAAATATACCTTTTCGATCGGTTTTCCATATACATTAGTTAAATATTTTTTTAAGTTCACTTTTATGCCTCCTAAAAGTTGCAAAAACAAAAAGCTTATTTAAGGGCAACAACAGCCATGAATTAGACATTCTTTAATTGTTTATGTTTCTTCTTTTTTTATTTATTAACCGAACAATGACACTGAAACCCATGTGACAAACATTACACTTGGGGTAAAGCTATTAGCAGAAATTTCAGGTGCACCTTGACTCAGTTCCATTTCTTCAAACGATAAATCTTCAAAAGCTAGTCCAACATTATTATTATCAACATTCATATAATTTTCCATTCTTATCTTTCTCCTTTTAGTCAATTCATGGCTGTTGTTACCCTTAAAAAAATAGCTGATTTTCATACCCTCTAATCCCCCGCTAAACCAAAGCAAATCTTGTTTTTGAGATCGAAGATAAAATTAAAAATACCTGTTAAAGAAAGTTGTTTAGCTTTTTCTATCTCCACACTTTTGTTGTGTTTTTAGGATCAAGAGCTCTTAAAAATCCATATCCAATGCCACTTAAGCCTGTAAATAGTGATAGATGTGGCAATCCAAATAACTGAACCACCCCGTACTCTCCTAATTCTCTATAGCGTCCAATAATATCGGATAATTTTCTTTTTATATCTGAACTGATACTATTATCAATTTGCTGATATTCAAGTAAAAAATCAATATCTTCAATATTTCCATTAACAAAAGTATCTGATTTTTTCATGCTTTGTATCATTTCATCTTTTACTTTTATAATTAAGTCAAAATCTTCTTTTCGCAAAATAGAATTCATTTCTAAACGCATAGTAGCAATTTTTACGCTCTTATTTTCGTCGTCTATTATTTTCTCAACATATTCATTCTGCAAGTCTAGCAATTGATAAATAAAGTCTAAATCGATTGCATCTTCTGCTTTTTCATATAGACAAAATAACGCTAAAGACAAGTCAGCTAGTATAGAAAAATCATCGACATTATTCAAGTCTATTTGTTTAATTTTTTCTGAAAATTCAATTGCTAATCTAATGTATTTTTTATCTCCAAAAACCCCATCCCCTCTAATTAGAAGCGGAATTAATTGTCCCATAGTTTTTAAGTCTATAGTTTTTAAGTCCATCAAACCATTTAACAAAGCAACACAATCATTAAAAAATGGACTTTCTCCTATCTTTTCTAATTCGTTCAACATTGGTAAAAGAACCGACGTTTTACCATCTTGAACACCCCATTTTTTGTCATCATTTGCTAATTTAAGCGAAGTTTTAATCAATTTTTTATAAGCTTCATAATACCTGAAATCTTTAGTTAGATCGTATATTTCAAAAAAGAATAATGCAATTCCACTCATCCCTTGTCCAAAGTTGTGATTGATTGGTGTTACCTCCCAAAAACCACGATTTTCTTTATTTTCTACTACATCAATGAATGTCAATTCGTTATTATTTAGTTCTATTGCATTTTCCAACAGTATCTCAGCAATCTGGATTGCTTCTTCGTGCAAACTAAAATGATTTGTAACTCCTGAAAAGTAGGGGGCATCCCCTAGTAGTGAATTTAACCGTTCTTCATATCCACCAAGAGATACCTCCATAATAGAAATCTGCTTTTCAATTTCTAGTTCTGTTAGTTTCATTAACCGTTCTTGTACTTTTTCATAACCAGTCTTTAGAAGACATGATGAGATTCTCTCACCCGAAGCAGTAATCAAATCAACATCATCTGTTAAACTATAAAATACGGGAACATCATCAAACATCATATCTGAATACTCATGCTTGTTAATCAGTTTATTGTAATGGGGATATGACCATACATTTTCAATTAGCTTCTCTTTTTTTAACATATCAGTAGCATAATTTGGATGATTGGTATAGCTTAGTAAATTCACGTAAGTTTCCGTACTTTTTAAAACATGACGCACTTTCATTCCTCTGAATAAATTAAGAGCAGAAGATTCTGAAAGCAAACTATCTTTTCTGTCAATAAAGAATCTACTCATCTTTCGAAATCCTTCTAATATCTGAAGTCTATAGCTTTCAAATGAAATTTCTGTAGATTCATATTTAGGTATGTTATGTGCTCCTGGTCTTAAATATTCTTGGTAATCATAGCTAAACTCATCCGTTCCCGCATTAACAGGCATCAAAACTTTAAAAGGTAACTTCGCTACACCTCCTAGTCCACTTACATCAAGACCTTTACCATCTTTATTGTTTGCAAATGCAAGAATTGGCAATAGTCCTGTGTTCTTAACCGAGTCAAAGTGAAGCTGTATCGATAAATTAAACCAAGGCGATTGAAAGGTGTTAATCACTCTTCCTTGGAATATTGTTTCCAAGTCGATTAATATCGGATATTCATTAAATGCTATCAAATTTTCTAAATGCATATCATTACCACACAAAAGATGAATAATAGCTATTAGCTGCCCAAATCGAATATAATAATCAGAGACCTGTTCCAAATTTTGACAAGCATCATGATTAATAAACTTTTGAAAAGCATATTCTTCACGATATATACCTTCTACTGTTTTCATTTTAAGTAAACTGCTCTCTTCATTTACCAAATTTATAAAGTGTTGATAAGCTTTTGCAATAGCTAGATTTCTTGGTTTGTATGCTACTTTGTGTTGATGATCAAATTCAAGAAGTACAACGGTTTTTCCTTTTTCATGTGTATCCCCCGCAGAAGTATTAATATTTGTAATATTCCCCAAATTCATCTGAAAAAGATTATCTATAGCCACTTTCTCTCTTTCTATATTTCCTAACAACTCTCCATAATACTCAAGCAAATGTTTCGAAACTGTCACCGCTTGTCGAGTAAGCACGGGATATTCCAAATAAAAATCAATCGTTTGTTTTTTTGTAAACGTCTGTCTTAAAAAATTTGTGAAACGTTCTTCGCCTGTTTGACCTTCTAATATATGCTTTTCTTTATATTCTTTTAACTTTATAATTAATACTTTAGAATAAATGTTGTAAATTTTATTTATTCCACTATTCAAAAGTTGGTTTAGAGCTACGTCAGATATGTTAATATTATTCATATTATTTGTCTTAGCTCGCAACTCACATTCCAAGTAATAAGAATAAGCTCGAATTGGGAACAAATTATTTACAACAAAAGTAGCCTGAGAGTGAATTTTTTCATCCTCTACTATAAATTTATCCACAATATCCTTGAAATAACTGAACCACTCACTTTTAATTAAGTAGCTATGTAGCACATCTTCATTTTTTTCACTAAGCGCTAACGCCTTTGCAAAATCAGTTTCACTTATTTGTTCAATTCTTAATCTGTTTTTGAAATCCTCTTCTGTAACCAAACTTTTTAATTCAATCCATTTTTGAATTTCTTCATTAACATCCCAGCTTGCCGATATTGGTAGATCCTTCATAGCCTCAATTTTTTCTTCTATACGAAGTGCTTTGCACAACTTCTTATACTCCATCTTCAACACCTACCATCAAATACAAATTTCCTGTTTTTTTACATCATGACCTTCAATCATAGCATTCCGAAATTCTTGGAATGACTCAAAATCGACTAAACCATTGTCAATCCAATACCTAGACTCAGACGTTCGACGTTCGAGTTCACTTTGGATTTTTTTAAATGCTTGAAACGATCTTTCTTGCTTTAGAGTTGGATTCTTTTTCTTTAAATTTTTGTAAGCATCCACAATTTCAGCAGCTGACTCTTCAATCATCTCTTCAATTTCGTTTTGATTAAGCACATCCATTTGTAATGATAAAGGTGGAATCGTATAGATACCTTGATGCATTTGAAATTTATCCAAATAATAATCTACATGTTCATTACCATTTGTACTAGAAGTAGACACAGAAAGACCCACTTTTCCTGTTAACTTAAATAAGTGAGTCCAATACGAAGTCCGATCAATAATAGTCTTGACTGTTCCTGTTATCTGATGTAGAAAAACAGGGCTTCCCAAAATAACTACATTCGCAGCTAACATTTTTTTCTTGAGCATTTCCATATCATCTTTTTTATCTAACGGAGAGTTTCGCCCTTGAAAACATCCCAAACATCCCGTACAATTAATGATGCTTGTATTCTCAGGATGATATATTTCATATTTAACTTGTGATTTGCTATTTAATTCGATTTGATTTACTAATTTTTTTACTACTTCAAATGTTTTCGAAGTTTCGTTTCTACTGGTACCAACATATGCAAATATTTTCATTCTGAGCTACCTCACTTTTTTGCAAAAATCTGTAAATTTGAAATCATACTTAAAACATATTTCTCCATTTTGGACGCATTCAATGCCTCAATTCTATTTATTACTTGTTCAAGTGGTTTTTGTTCAAAATAATTAACAATACGTTTATCATTAGAAAGAAGCACATCTTGATTACCTAATTCAGTATAAAAACTAGGGACAACCCCTTGTCGCATTAAATCAATTTCAAATGCACAAACTCGTTTGTCTTTATAAGGATAAGCAAGTGTATTGTCAAATAGTTTTTCTAAATAAAACATATCTTTTAAATAGTTAGGATGGTTTAGAAATTGCATTAAGCGATAATAATGTGCTACGTCTTTTAAATGTTGCCTTACTTTAACTTTTGATGTAAAACATTCTCTAATCTTCAAAGTAATATTATCTTTATTGTTTAAAATAAAATCAGACATGATTCTTAATCCTTGTTTAAAATCGCCTATCCATTCATCTTCTTCCAGAGAAGGGAGAATTGGCAAATCAGAACTTTTTGTTTCTACCTCAGTATTGGTTTCTAATAGTCCAACATCAAGTTGAAAAAGTGTTTCACTATTTATATAAAATATCCCTTGATTTATCACAATATTTTCATAGATAAGGTTGTGAGCGCCAAGCAAGTATAAAATGGCTGATAATTGTCCAAGTCTTTTGTAATAATCTTTCTTTTCATTTTTTGATTCAGGCAGGCAATTTCTAATAAATGGGCTTAATGTTAAATTTTCCTGATAAATGGCAACTGAAAGTGGTAAGTTTAAAAGTTCAGGGTGTTTATCCATTTGACAATTCATCCAATTCACAAATTTATAAAAGCACTGCTCTATTTCAAAGTTTTTATGTTTATAAACTAGTTTTTTATCACCTCTAAATGTATAGATGACATTTTCTTGCCCTTCATCATCTACTTCAAGTTCAACATTTGTCATAACATTGCCAGTAATCGTAAAGTTAAATTTCTCTTTTATTTCTTCTGAATATTCAATCAAACTTAAAAAGCTTTTTTTGATAAACTCCTTAAGCATAGTTAATTTTTCTACAATTAGACGTGTCATTACGGGATACTCAGTATAAAATTGATTTAATAGTTCCTGTGATCCATATTTTTTTTCAAAATAATTTTCATTAGTTTCTTCACTGTCATCTTCATTTTTATCAATAGCAACAACTTTAATTATTATGTTACTTAATATCATCGTAACATGCTGCATCATTTTTTTAACAACATCATTGGCTATCTTTAAGCTTTTCTGATCAAATTTATTTTTAAGGTTTTCAAAAAAGATAGAAAAATCATTAAGGAAAGGGCGAATGATATATGAAATATCTAAAGATAATTCTTGTTCTAATTTATTTGCATTCATAAAATAATCGTTTAGTATTCTCTCTATCTCAATGTACCAATTATGGTAATCTAGTGATTTTTCTAATGTTTTTTCATCAGCTCTACTGAGTGGTTTAATAACATATGCAAATTCGTCCAATGAAAGACCTTGTGAATTTAGCAATGATTCTAAATCATCTATGCTACTTAATCCTTGGATATTATGCCATCGATCCAAGAAGATCTTATCTGTTTCAAGAAACATATGCTTTTTTCTTAAAGTTTCAATTCTTTCTTTAGCTGTTAAAGCATAAATAAACATATTCTTCATTAAAAATTCAACTCCTACTATAGCTACTACACTAAAATTGGTATCTGTTAAATAAAGGTAAACTGGCATCACAGCGCGAAGTGAACTAAGCTTGCATACAATTTGGCATATTTCCAAATTCTTGACATAATATCACCTCACATAAAAAAACGGCGCTTCGTGTATAGGAGGTTGTTATCCGTCACGCTATATGATGTTGATTAAGCGGTATCATCGTCAAATAAATTTATGCCGAGAAAATCCATTGATTTTAGGCAATTTTGAAACATGAGCCTTGTTGACACCTGCTTAATAACGTAGTTATTAAGCAGGTGTCAACAACTTTTCGAAATTATCTAAATTTTGTAAATATTTTACGCTATGCCAGATTAACAAAGCAAATAAGTTAGGTTTTTTGCTAATAATGCTCAATCTTTGCAAATCTTACTTACGGTCTCGACCAAAACCACCACCATACTTTTTTATACAGCATGATATTCATTCCTTTCGCTTAACACATTAATGAACGCTACTAAAAACTCCACAGAATTCAAAACATATACATAATTACCTTTAATGACCCATTTTACAATTGTATATTATAGTAAAAATCAACGACAAAAATCAACATCACCTTTCGCAAGATGACAAAATCTTTCGCAAGATGACATATGTGATAATATGACGCTCAGTGTAGTTAAAAGTATTATAAAAACAGGGCTTCTATTCTTAACTAAAATCATAGATGCTCCCTGTAAATACTACTTTAACTTTAAATTCATTATTTTTATGTGTAAAACCAATATGACCGTCATACTTCTCAACAATTTTCTTAATTGTTATTATTCCAAAGCCATGATTCAGCTTATCTCCTTTTGTTGTTATAAAGCTCCCATCAGAACGTTGCTTTACCCTACCTATAAAATTATTTTTTATTTCTATTTGCATTCTATTTTCCTGAGCCACCACATCTATATGAATATACTTTGCATCCTTACATTTTGAAGTTGCCTCGAAAGCATTTTTAAATAAATTATTAAAAAGTAACGATCTATCACGAGAAGATATTTTAATTTTATTAGGAAAACCGCCCTTCCATTTTAACTTAATATCTTTATACTCTGGCATTGTTGTCAAACTCAATAAACTTGCATTTAATTCATTTATACCTGTCTCTAGCCATTCAATCTCTGATCTAATAGCGAAATCCTCACGCATCTCCTTAATATGTCCCAATATCTCTTTCAAATTCCCATTCTCAGCATATTCATTTAACTTTATTAATTCAAAGTCTAGATCATGCTTAAATCGACGTATCTCTAAATTCTGTTCTTCAATTTTTAAAAATAGTTGCTGTAGTTGTTTATACATCTCTTGCTGTTCTTTTTCTTTTTTTTCAACATCTTTTAATTTAGTATCTTTAGTAATCAGGTAGAAGACTGCGTAAATACCTATTATTCCGCCAATTAAGGATAGAAAATTACCGAGTCGACCCATAAACGTATAATCATTTATTCCTATCACATAAAAATTACTCACATAAAAACCGAATAGTATTAAAAAGAATAAGACAAATGTTATTTCACCTTTTGTTAATCCTCGAATATTAAGTTCTATTTTTGCCTTTTTAGTCGCATAATAAAACAAATACAACATAAATAAGCCTAAGGCACCACCAATTATACTATATAATGAATTCATCATTATATATTCAATATCCAATTGAAATAGAGGAAGAAAAAAATAAGAAAACACCATACTTACAAAGCTAACAAACACAAAGCTTGCTACAGCAACCCACCATAATCGCCATCCTTTTAATGAGTAAAGTATCACAATCATTGGTAGAATAACTAGAATATTATCATACCATTTAACAACTTGATAGCCATAATGTATGTGCCTAATAACATCAAAAACAACTAATCCAAAAAAAAGACTTCCATTTATGAATTTAACATCTCGCTCTGGTTTGAAATTTAAAAAACCGCATATGATTAAATATAATTGCAAATACAAAATTAAAAAATGTACAGCTAACACTCTAATTATCCCCCCCTTCTAAAATATAGTAATTTCGTGCTGCTTTGAATTTCTCTTTGAGTGTTCTTGTCAAAGTTATAGGCTCTATTTCATCACTCTGAAAGATAATTTCATTACCATTTACCTCCTTCACATGCCTTAAACCTACTGCATGAGTCTTACTACTATGGACAAACTCATCTTTTGGAAGAAGTGATAGCCAGTGAGACATTGATTTACGCGTTAAATATACATCGCCATTGACCATATAAATATAGCTCGTTTTTGCTTTTTTACTAATGCCAGTTTCAAGATAAACAATGCCCTTTACATTCAAAAGTTTTGTCCTTCTCACTTCTTCTACAGCTTTTTCCTTTTTGTCTTTGTACACCATTTCATAGACTTCAGTTTCATAATAAATAATTTCTATTCGCCTTTTTTCTAATATTTTCTCAATTTGTTCAATAATAATTTTTTGGAACTCTTCAAGGGTATCTGATTTATAAATATATCCATTTGGAAAAACTTCAAACATTTCTTTAGATGGCATATCATGGATTGTTAAAAAAACAAATCTGGGTCTAGGACGTAATTTGTTTAGCTCTACTGCCACCTCAAATCCATTCATTTCTGGCATTTCATAGTCAAGTAAAACTAAGTCATACTCTTTTTCATTTGCCAATAATTCATACCCACTCTTATGTATATCTAAATCATATTTAATGCCTCTCATTTTTGGTAACTCAAATGTCTTCTCTAATTTTTTTTTCGCTTCAATTATCGCTTTACCTTGATCATCTACAATTGCAAGTCTTGGTATCTTCTCCTTCATCTAAACCGCCCTCTCATTTTTTTAAAAACATCATTTTTTGACACAATTTTGTTTAATTATACCTGTTTTCGCTCTCTGTGTCAAAATTATAATTATTTCTGCAGATTAACATGCATCAATTAAGTTGTTCTGTAAGCACGAAATAGAAAGACGGATTTAAAAAAAGCACCTCCTCATGTAAACTAGTAGCTATAGTTACTAGCTAGCAACATGAGGAGGTGCTTTGATGGAACGAGAAAAAATATATTTGAAGACAGGGCGTACAGACATGCGCCGTGGAATTGATGGACTTGCAGGAACAGTAATAGAAGAGATGGGATTAGAAGTGTGTGATAAGGATGCGATGTTCATTTTTTGCGGACGTAAAAAAGATAGATACAAAATATTGTATTGGGAGAGCGATGGCTTCGTGTTACTGTACAAAAGAATTGAAAAAGGGATTCTCAAATGGCCAAATGAATTAGAAAAAGCATTACAATTAAGCCATCAACAATTCAGATGGTTACTGGAAGGTTTGTCAATAGATCAACCTCGTGCAATTCAAGAAATTAAGCGAGTTAAAATCATATAAAAACATTGATTTTACTTGATAGTTAGCGCTTTTTATGATATACTTTAAAAGTACAAAAACTATTGAGATTGCGAGGTTATTGATGATGACAGAAATGGAGAAACAACTAACAAAAATTATTGAAGATTTGTCACGTCAACTAGAGATTTCGCTAGAACAAGTTTCCGAACAGTCAACAATAATCAAAGAGTTAAAAAAGCAAATTGAACTGCTTCAAGAATCAGTTAACTATCTAACGAGAAAGATATATTCTTCATCTAGTGAAAAAATAGGACCAGGTCAGATATCATTATTTGATGGGGATTTTATAAAGCAGAGCCTACTGAGGAAAAAGCCGACGAGGAAGTAGAAAAGTCCGGTCGTAAAAAAAGTTCTCGCCCTAAAGGAGAACAAGCCCGCTTGATTAAAGACTTGCCTGTAGTAAAGGTTTATCACGAAGATAAAAATTGCAGATGCGATCGTTGTGACCAACAAATGAATGAAATGGGTGAGAAATTTATTCGTCAGGACGCTGTGGTTATACCACCACAAGTATATGTTGAGGAGCATATTGCGATTACCTACGATTGCAATTGTCACGATCCTGAGCTAGAAGCAAAAAATATTGTCACAGCTCCTGTTCCAAAATCACCAATATCTGGCAGCTTAGCTAGCCCGAGTGTTTTAGCGTGGACAATTCACAATAAATTTGAGTTAAGCTTACCGCTTTATCGTCAAGCTGGTGAATGGGCATTTTATGGACTGGAAGTTTCAGATAGAACATTGGGAAACTGGGTCAACATATCATTGCACGATTGGGGAATGCCTCTTTATGACTTGCTTCATCAATACGTACTTCAAAAACCAATACTGCATGTGGATGAAACAGTCTACCAAATACTGCAACGATCTGATGGAAAGCCAGCTACCTCAGAAGCAAGAATGTGGTTGGTACGCTCAACTTATGGAGAAGATAAGCCTATTGCTTACTATCGCTCAACCTTAACTCGCTCCCAACCTGAAGCAGAGCTTTTATTGGCTGGGTACGTGGGTTACTTGCAAACTGACGGTTATCAGGTCTATAAGAATCTAGATAACGTTGACCAAATTGGATGTTGGGCTCATATGCGAAGGAAATATTTCGACATTGGTTTCACTAAGGGGATTGCGGCACAAGGAGTTGCTCATTGTAATGCAATGTTCGAAGTTGAGCGTAGCTTGAAGGATTTAAATCCTGATGAACGACACAAGCAACGTTTGTCGCTACTTAAACCATTGATGGATAAGTTCTTTGATTGGGTTGACCAAGAGTCAGATGGTTGTAGTGGCAAGTTGGCAACTGCGATGACCTATGCCAAAAATCAAAAAGAATCATTATTACGTGTTCTTGATGACGGCAGACTACAACTATCAAATAATTTGGCAGAAAATAGTATCCGACCTATTGCTATTGGGAGGAAAAATTATCTTTTTTCAACCAGTGAAAGAGGGGCTATGGCTAATGCCATTGCTTACACTCTCATTGAAACTGCCAAGATTAATGGGATTATTCCTTTTGAATATCTCAAATATTTATTTACACACCTACCAAACGCTGAGTTCCGGCGCAATTCGGAGCTGTTGGAGGACTTTTTACCATGGAGTCAAAACATACAAGCTAATTGCGGCAAGCAAGACAAACAAAAGGCGATAGCTAGTACTGCTTAATTGTACTACACTATCGCTTTTTTTTGTACCCGTCTTTTTATTTCGTGCTTAC
>Ga0123355_10009811_pt1 | contig 14610 bp, 14 predicted proteins | sample TergutEmb28metaG_3_FD_89872 | JGI IMG/M metagenome (GOLD analysis project Ga0123355, IMG submission 89872) | Embiratermes neotenicus P1 segment gut microbial communities from Petit-Saut dam, French Guiana - Emb289 P1 | ecosystem: Host-associated > Arthropoda: Insects > Digestive system > Gut ...
TCGACCATGAGTATTTTATACCTTGCCGATGCGGACTACGAAGAAGACGATCCCGTTTTTAGACAGCGAATACTCGAAGAATTGAGTCCATTGAGCGCTATCGCTTTTCTGATTTTTATATTGCTGTATTTCCCGTGTGTCGCCGTTTTTGTGGTGCTCAAAAAACAAACCAGAAAATGGCGATATCCGATTTTTTTGACGCTCTACACAACAGCAGTCGCATGGACTGTAGCGTTTGTGGTGTATCAAGTTGGCAACCTCTTTGGATTTTAAAATCTTACTCGTCTATTTTATACTGAACCGATTTCGGATTTTTGAACAAATTCAATTGATTCTCGGAAACTTCGTCGTTGATATTTGAAATTCTCTCTTTCAAATATTTACGTAAAACGGATTTTATCAATCTCGCCTGTGTGGTGCCGTCTTTTTTGCAAACCTTTGCCAATAGTGTGTTTTCAGCACCGGATAGCGTGATACTATATTTTACGCTCTTGGCTTTCTTCTTTTTCTTTACAACTTTTTTTGTTGCTTTTTTCGGCTTGACTTTCAATAGCTCCATACCCAAATACCCAAAAATTTTTAACAAAGTTACAATTTTTTTTCGAATTTTGGAAATTTTTTCGTAATTTTGTTGATTGTTATCGCAAAAATAGCGACTTGAAAATGACTTTCGACCAAATCATACAAAACCTCAAAAATAAAGTTTATCATCCGATTTACTTGCTACACGGCGAAGAATCGTATTTTATTGATGAAATCTCGGATTACATCGAAAAAAATGTTTTGGACGAAATGGAGCGTGAATTTAATCTCACCATTCTTTACGGTCGGGATTGCACGGTGGATGCGATTGTGAGTAATGCAAAGCGCTACCCGATGATGGCAAATCATCAAGTGATTATTGTGAAAGAAGCCCAAGATGTTCCAAAACTCGAAGAACTCGCAGACTACATCGAAAAGGCTGTTCCTTCAACGATTTTGGTCTTAGCACACAAAACCAAAAAAGTAGATTCACGAAAAGTATTTTTCAAACGTGCCGATAAATTCGGCGTAACGTTTGAAGCCAAAAAACTCTACGATAGCCAAGTTCCCGCATGGGTCAAAGAGTTTGTGGCAAAAAAAGGTTATACTATTGATCAAAAATCGTGCAGTTTGTTAGTCGAATATTTAGGCGGTGATTTGAGCAAAATTGCCAACGAATTGGAAAAATTAATGCTGAATATTTCGGAAAAATCGACGATAACACCCGAAATTATCGAAAAATACATCGGCATTAGCAAAGACTACAATGTGTTCGAATTGAACAAGGCGTTGGCAGCAAAAAATGTTTTGAAAGCAAACCAAATTATCACACATTTTGCGTTAAATCCGAAAGACAATCCGATTCAAAAAGTAATTCCGATTGTGTTTAGTTTTTTTCTAAAATTGTTATTGTATCAAACCAACGTACAAAAAGCTAATCCTACGGAATTAAAAACGATTGTCGGAACACCGTTTTTACAAGAGTTTGAAAGTGCCGCACGGCAATTCCCCGTTCGGAAAACGGCACAAATTATTGGCTTTCTCCGCGAATACGATGTAAAATCGAAAGGCGTAGAGAGCACGTCTTCCGTAGAAGGTGGCGATTTGCTAAAAGAATTAATATTTAAAATTTTGCACTAATCCATATACCCATGAATGTTGAAAATCCTGAAATTCTCAATCCACGCCGCGGTTGGATTGAGGTTGTCTGCGGCTCCATGTTTTCCGGTAAAACCGAAGAATTAATCCGCCGTATCAATCGTGCACGCATCGCCAAGCAAACGGTTGAAATTTTCAAACCCGCTGTAGATACTAGATACGCTGAAGAAGAAGTTGTTTCTCACGATGATAGAGCAGTCAAATCAACACCGGTCGATGCCGCAGAAAGCATCTTGCTTTTTGTTAGCGACGAAGCAAATGTGGTAGGAATTGATGAAGCTCAATTTTTCGGAAACGAATTAGTGGATGTCTGTACAACCCTTGCCAATCGTGGAAAACGAGTGATTATTGCAGGTTTGGACATGGATTATTTAGGACAGCCTTTTGGCCCGATGCCCAAACTCATGGCAATCGCCGAATACGTAACCAAAGTCCACGCAATCTGCATGCAGTGCGGAAATCCCGCGCAATTTTCCCATCGTACTGCCGACAATGACAAATTAGTTATGCTCGGCGAAACGGAAAGTTACCAACCGTTATGCCGAATATGCTACAACCAAGCAAAGGTGTAAGTTCAAATAGACGAACCTAGTCGAACTAAATTACGCAACAATCCGCGTTCCACACGTTGGATTCCCGAGTTGTCCGGCTTCCGTGATTACACATTCTTTTCCGCCATTTTCGACGAAGTAAATACCTGCACGAACCTTTGGCGCCATCGAACCTTCGGTAAAGTGTCCTTCCTCCAAATATTGCTTGGCTTCCGCAACCGTAATCACATCAAGGGCTTTCTCGTTTTCCTTTCTGAAATTGATGTACACATTCGGAACATCCGTCAAAATATAAAATTCGTCGGCTTTCATTTCAACGGCTGCCAAAGCCGATGCTAAATCCTTGTCAATTACGGCTTCCACACCTTTCAAATCATTCGCAGTTTTTACAACCGGAATACCGCCGCCACCACAAGTAATCGCAACATAGCCATTCTCTGCTAATTGTTTCACAACATCAACATTTGTGATATGAAGCGGTCTTGGCGAGGCAACAACTTTACGCCAGCCGTTGCCTTTTGGATCTTCGGCAAAAACGGCACCGGTTTCAGCACTGTATTTGTCGGCTTCTTCCTTCGTATAATAAGGTCCCACAGGTTTTGTCGGCTTTGCAAAAGCAGGATCATTTTCATCAACAACAACCTGCGTAACTAACGTAATTACGTTCTTTTTTACGTTTTCTTTGGCAAAGATTTTACGAAATGCTATTTCAATCAAATACCCGATTGAACCTTGTGTTTCAGCAACACAAAGATCTAGCGGCATGGCTTCGATACCGTACATTTTTTTCCCTGCTTCGTGCTGCAGCATCACATTACCAACCTGCGGACCATTTCCGTGACCAATCACCAAATTGTAATCACGTTTATAAAGTTCACTGAGTGATAGACACGTGTCGATCACGTTCTGCATTTGTTCTTGATAAGTTCCTTTTTGTCCGCTGCGGAGCAGGGCATTTCCGCCGAAGGCGACCATTGCGAGTTTTTTCATATAGGTATTGGGGTTTTAGGAACGTCATTGCGAGCGTAGCGAAGCAATCCATTGTCTGCTGGATTGCTTCACTGCTTTGCAGTTCGCAATGACGGTTTGATTTCATTTTTGAGTGTGTTTGGTAGAAATTTTGTTGCATCGCCGCCGTGACGCAAAACTTCACGGACGACACTTGATGAAATATGGCTGTATACAGGTTCTGTAAACATAAATAGCGTTTCAAGATTGGGCGATAAATCTTTGTTGAAAGAAGCAATGTCACGCTCAAATTCAAAGTCCGTGGCATTTCTCAAGCCTCGTAACAAGAAATTTACATTGTGTTTTTTGCAGAAATCTACCGTTAATCCTTCGTACGTTTTTACTGAAATTTTTGGTGTATCGGCAAATGTTTTTTTGATAAAATCTATGCGCTGTTCGACTGAGAATAGATTTTTTTTGCCGGCGTTATGCCCTATGGCAACGATGATTTTATCGAACAACGGCAAGGCTCGTCGCACGATATTTTCGTGTCCTTTGGTAATTGGGTCGAATGAGCCCGGGAAAACAGCAATGTTTGACATCAGTTTCTTATTTCGGAGTGCAAATATACGAAAAAAAATAGGAACACCAAGGGCATTCCTATTTTTTTTCAAAAATCAGCAACGATTACTCGCTTTTTTCTGTTTCTTCAGCCTCAATTTTGGCTTCAAGTTCGGGAGCAGGCTCTCCTGCTGCCTCAACTTTCGCTTCAACTTCGGTTTCAGCTTTAGTCATTGCGTTCTTCAAATTCGATAAAGCCTCAATATCGCCTAACGTAGATTTCTCAACGCCTTCGTTCAACTTTCTCATCACTTGTTTTTGCTCGTTTTCAGCAGCTTTTGCTTCACCATCAGCTTTTGCTCTTTCGCTGGCTTGCTCTTCTTTGAAAATGTTGGTGTGCGAAACAATGATTTTTTTGCTGTCTTTGTTGAATTCGATCACTTTGAAATCCAAAACTTCATCAGGTTTTGCGGTTCCACCTTCTTCCTTTTGAATGTGACGCATTGGTGCGAAAGCCTCAACACCGTAAGGAAGTACAACAACGGCACCTTTATCGTTTGCTGACAAAACGGTTCCTTTGTGAATAGAATCAATTGTGAACACAGTTTCGAAAACATCCCATGGATTTTCTTCCAATTGCTTGTGTCCAAGGCTCAAACGGCGATTTTCAACATCCACTTCAAGAACTACAACATCGATTTTTTCACCAACCTTTGTAAATTCCGCAGGATGCTTGATTTTTTTCGACCACGATAGATCCGAGATGTGAATTAATCCATCAACACCTTCTTCTAGCTCTACGAAAATTCCGAAATTAGTGAAATTGCGAACAGTTGCCGTATGTTTCGAATTTACAGGATATTTTTCTGCAATTGCTGCCCATGGATCCGGAATCAATTGCTTAATTCCAAGCGACATTTTACGTTCTTCGCGATCCAACGTCAAAATCACAGCCTCTACTTCTTGACCAATTTTCAAGAAATCTTGAGCGGTACGCAAATGCTGCGACCACGACATTTCAGACACGTGAATCAAACCTTCAACGCCAGGAATGACTTCGATAAATGCACCGTAATCCGCGATAACTACAACTTTTCCGTTGATTTTATCGCCAACATTCAAGTTCGTATCTAACGAGTCCCACGGATGTGGCGTAAGTTGTTTCAAACCAAGTGCAATACGTTTTTTACCTTCATCGAAATCCAAAATTACAACGTTGATTTTGTCGTCCAATTTCACGATTTCCTCAGGATGGCTGATACGCCCCCACGACAAGTCAGTGATATGAATCAAACCATCTACGCCGCCAAGATCGATGAAAACTCCATAAGAAGTGATGTTTTTAACAACGCCTTCGAGTACTTGACCTTTTTCGAGTTTAGCAATAATTTCACTTTTTTGAGCTTCGATCTCGTCTTCGATAAGGGCTTTGTGCGACACAACCACATTCTTATATTCGTGGTTAATCTTAACCACCTTGAATTCCATAGTTTTGTCCACATACATATCGTAATCGCGAATCGGTTTTACATCAATTTGCGAACCCGGCAAGAATGCCTCAAGGCCGAATACATCTACGATTAACCCGCCTTTCGTGCGGCTTTTCACGTAACCTGTGATGATTTCTTGCGTTTCGTGTGCTTGATTTACACGATCCCAAGATTTGAGAATACGTGCTTTTTTATGAGATAAAAGAAGTTGTCCGTGCGAATCTTCTTTACTTTCCACATAAACTTCTACTTTGTCGCCCGGTTTCAATTCCGGATTGTATCTAAATTCTGCAACAGGCACAATACCATCGGATTTGAAGCCGATGTTGATCACAACTTCACGGTTGTTTTTTGCCACTACAGTACCTTCGACCACTTCTTGATCGCCAATCTGACTAAGCGTTCTTTCGTAAGCTTCTTCAAGTGATTTGGTCAAGTCGGCGTTTAGGGTAACTTTTTTCTTTCCAACTGCATCCCAGTCGAAATCCACATTGCCTGTTGTTGCATCGCTTTTAACTTTCACAGCAGTTTTAGCTGGTTTTTCCTCTACCTGCTCTGCGTTTGCCGGCTCTGCTTGTTCAGTTTGCTCTACCTGCTCTGCTTGCGTTACCTGCTCTACGTTTTCGGCTTGGGCTTCGGGGTTAACATTCATTTCTTCGTTCATTTTTTTTCGTTTTTTGTAGATGAAAGCAGAGCTTTCATCGGGTTAATACTTAATTTATTTGACTCCTTTTTGCGGAAGAACACAAAAAGGAGTGCAAAGGTACGAAAAATATCTGAATAAAGCAAAAAAAATTGGTTAATTCAAAAAAATGCTGTAGCCTTGTAGTAAAAATTGTAAAAACTACTGCTTGATTTCCTTTTGATAAATCGTATCTATCGCCACAGACACAACGTTGTCCGAAGAAACGTTGCAGGCCGTCCCGAAGCTATCTTGTGCGATATACAATGCTATCAACAGACTCATCATAGCACTGTCCGGATAAATACCGACTATAGTTAGAAAAGGCAAAGCCACCATAATGGCCCCTCCCGGTGCACCGGGCGCAACCAAAGTTAAGACACTTAATGTCAGAATAATCGGCCATATCAAAGCCGCATCGGGAGGCATTCCAAACACAAACAAAATCGCCATTACACAGGCAATTACGCTAATCATGGAGCCGGGCATGTGTATAGTAGCGCAAAACGGAATCACAAAATTTCGAACTTCTTTAGAAATACCGTTACGCTCTGCAACCGCCAAATTTATCGGAATCGTTGCCGCCGAAGATTGTGTGCCAAGTGCTGTAAGATAAGCAGGTATCTGGTTTTTCATCATGGTGAAAGGGTTTCTCTTACCAATAAAACCGCTGATCATGAAAAGTATAAACAAATAGACTGTGTGCAAGGCAATAATGATCAAAATCACTTTCCACAAAACATTCAAAATTGTGAAAGCCACACCACTAACCGCTAAATTTACAAAAGTTCCTCCGATAAAAATAGGCAAAAGAGGAATAATTGCTTTTTTCAAAACAAGTCCGATAACTTGCGAAAATTCGTTAAAAAATCTATATAACACATTATTTTCTGCGCCTTCCGCACTTTCTTTGCTACGTATTGCACTAATAGACAACCCAAAAATAAAAGCAAGCACAATTGCCGGCATAACACTAAAAATAGGCGGTATTGCAACCGTGAAAAACGGTGTCAACATACCGGCTTCTATATCACCAACTAAACCGATAACTGTCGGATCCAAAAAAGTTGGAAATAAACTCAGAGATACAAAATAAGCGACAATACCGGCGATCAAAATAGAAATATAAGACATCCCCATTGTTATGCCTAAAAGTTTGCCTGCACCATGTGTTAGATTTGCAATTCCGATGGTTACAAAAGCCAGAATCATCAGCGGAATAACGAACATCAAAAAGGAGCCAAACAAGGTCGAAACTGTGATAACAGTACGATTAATAAACTCCGGTGCAAAGCTGCCAAGCAAAATTCCGACAACAATTGCGATGAGAAGTCTCGGCACTAAACCAATGTTGAATGTTTTTTTTGAGGTTGTGTTCATGTTTTTTTTTGGTGCAAAGATACGACTTTTTTCAATATACTACAAGACGATTTTTTTGAAATTTTGATATTTCAAAAAAAAGTCGTATCTTTGCATCCCAATTATATCATAAACATGGCAAAAAAGAAAGACAAAAAAGACAATTTACCGGTGGATACCGAGCAAATATTCGAGGATTCCGTAAGCAGACTTGAAGCGTGGTATTATAAAAATCAAAAACTTATTACGGCATTTATAGCGATTGTTATTCTGGCTGTTGGAGGTTATTTCGGATATAGATTTTTGTATCAAGAGCCTCGCGAAAGAGTGGCTCAAGAAGAAATGTTTATGGCTCAAAATTTTTTCGAGGCGGACTCGTTGAATTGGGCTCTAAACGGTCATGGTATGCACCTCGGATTTGTTGATATTATTAATAACTTCCGTGGAACAAGAGCTGCAAATTTATCACATTCTTACGTCGGTATAATCTATATGAGAAAAGGTCGGTTTGAAGACGCACTTCACCACTTGAAAAGATTTAGATCCAACGATTTGATTTTAACTCCAATGGTGGGAATGTTGATCGCAGATGCTTATGCAGAATTAGGTAATTACAGTGAAGCACTCAGACAATACGAACGAGCCGCATCTTCTCATGTCAATGATATGGTTACACCTATGATTTTGATGAGAGCCGCCGCACTTGCCCATATTCAAGGCGATTACCAAAGAGCGTTGAGACATTACGAGCGTGTTCGTACGGAATTTGTACGCTCGCCCGAAGCACAAGATATCGACAAGCATATCGCTTTGTTGCAAGCAAAAATCAACCAATAAGTTTTTTATGGCAACTGCACTAAAAAACCTTTCGGAATATACTTCAAGCGGGTTTGGCGATTTAAGTCAAACCCGTATTGGTATTGTGGTTTCCGAATGGAACGACGAAATTACCAATGCCCTGCTTCAAGGTGCGATGGAAACCCTTATTAAAGAAGGTGTCAAAGAAAAAAACATCGTTGTAAAAACCGTTCCGGGAAGTTTTGAGCTTACGCACGGTGCACAAAGTTTACTGGAAAAATATAGCACTTGGGGACGAAGTGGGATGGTAAAAAAAAATAGTCCTTATCCAGAATTATTGGAGTTAGACGCCGTAATCTGCTTGGGCTGTGTGATTCAAGGCGAAACCCGGCATTTTGATTTTATTTGCGATGCCGTTGCGAATGGTGTTACAAATGTAAGTATCAAATACAATAAGCCTGTTATTTTTGGTGTTTTAACCACAGATAATTTAGAGCAGGCCAAAGACCGCTCGGGCGGAAAGCACGGCAACAAGGGCGTTGAGGCTGCGATTACTGCTTTAAAAATGTTGTAAAAAGTGCAAGAGGCTGTCCCAAAAGCCAACAACAACGTCATTGCGAGGGGTAAAAGCCCGAAGCAATCTATGTTTGGATTGCTTCACTGCGTTCGCAATGACGGACTGAACAAAAAACTATGAAAAATTACCGAATAATCTTCATGGGAACACCGCAGATTGCGGTGGCAAGTCTGAAAGCCCTTTTGGATGGAGGTTTTAATGTGGTTGGCGTTGTTACGGCACCCGACAAACCTGCAGGACGCGGCAAACAACTGCATCAATCCGATGTAAAAAAGTTTGCTTTGGAACATAATTTACATGTGTTGCAACCCGAGAAGCTGAAGAGTCCGGATTTTATTGATGAATTAACAGTTTTAAAACCTGACTTGCAAGTTGTTGTCGCCTTTCGAATGCTGCCAAAAATTGTTTGGAACCTGCCGAAATTCGGAACATTTAATATGCACGCCTCCCTCCTACCCGATTATCGCGGTGCCGCACCAATCAATCATACGATTATCAACGGAGAAACAGAAAGCGGTGTTACAACATTTTTATTGAACGAAAATATTGATGAAGGCGATATTCTATATCAAGAAAAAATCTCTCTCTCTCCTGTAGAAACAGCCGGAACATTGCACGATAAACTCATGGAAATGGGTGCAAGATTAGTCGTAAGAACAGCACATGATTTGTTGAATGAAAGTGTAAAACCGCAAGCACAAATTGTTGATTCGTCAAAAAAAATACATCTTGCTCCGAAAATTTTCAAGCAAGATTGCGAAATTGATTGGAAGAAAAATGCCATAGATATTGAGCGGCTTATTCGTGGGCTTTCGCCGTATCCAACAGCATTTTCAAGGCTTTCAAACGACTTGTTGGTGAAGATATTTGATGCCGAAATCGTATCTTGTGATGATATCGGGCAACCTGCACAAATTCTCACAGATCAAAAATCATATGTCTATGTGTGCTGCGGCGACCGACAGTGGCTTTCTTTGAAGTCCGTACAACTTAGCGGTAAAAAGCGGTTGAATATCGAGGAGGTTCTAAAAGGCTTTGACTTCGGCAAGTTTCGTTTTTTTCTGACTCCAAACCCTTAAAAACAGCCCAAAAAACCATCTTTTATTAACAAAAAGCCGATTTATTAACATTTTTGCGATATTTTTTGTTTGTTTGCTTGTTTATTTGGATATAATATTGTATATTTGCACCGTGAACTAATAATTGTTAAACCTCAAAACACAATCCATTATGAACAAAGCTCAATTAATTGATGCGATGGCCGCTTCTGCCAAGATCACGAAAGTTGATGCAAAGAAAGCATTAGACGGTTTCACTACCGCTGTAACAAAAGCACTAAAAGCCGGCGATCGCGTAGCGTTGGTTGGTTTCGGTTCTTTCTCTGTTACTAAGCGTGCTGCACGCAAAGGTCGTAACCCGCAAACCGGAAAAGTAATTTCTATTGCTGCGAAAAAAGTGGTAAAATTCAAAGCCGGTGCTGAATTGTCGAAAAAAGTGAAGTAATCACATTTACTCAATTCAAAAAAATCCGACTTTAATTTAAGGTCGGTTTTTTTTTTGCCACTCGGCGATAATTTGCTCCGACATTCGAATGGAGCGCGTAAACCACTCCAATAAAATGTCAACACGCTCTTCTTCGGAAAGCTGCCAATTTACGGAAGATTGACGGATCTTTTTTGTTAGTTCATACATGGAAATTGCGGCCGAAACTGAAATGTTGTAGCTTTCCGTGAAACCATGCATGGGAATTTTCATGAAATAGTCGGCTTGTTCGATAACATCATCCGAAAGTCCTGTTTGCTCTGTGCCGAAGAATAAGGCGATTTTATTTTCAATCGGGAGTTCTTCGAGTAAAAAGCCGTTTTTGTGCGGCGTGGCTGCAGCAATTTTATAGCCTTTTTTTCGTAGATGTTCTATCGCTATTCGTGTGTTGTTCATTTCCGGGGCATTATACTGAAAAATATCAAGCCATTTGTTTGCACCCAAAGCAATGTCGGGATGTGTTTCGAATTGATACGAGTTCTCAATAACGTGCACGTCTTGTACACCCATACATTCGCACGAACGCAAGACGGCACTCGCATTTTGCGATTGAAAAATATCTTCTAAGACAACCGTTAAATGACGCGTACGAGATTGAATGACTTGCTCAAACCTCTCTGCACGACGCTCTTCTGCAAATTGACGAAGATGATTTAACAAGGCTTGTTTTTCATTCATAGCTCATAATTTTTTCCTTGAAATAGTCCCCGCGATGTTCAAAATTCTTAAACATATCATAACTTGATGCAGCAGGGGAAAGCAAACAGGTGTGGTTTTTATCTGTAACTTTGAAAGCCAAGTCAACAACTTCTTCATAATTTTTTGCATCGAAAAAATTGATCTGATCGTTTTGTAATTGCGGATTTTCCAAGATTTTACTAACCCAAAGATTGCTGATTCGTTTGCCGGCTTCACCAATAAAAATAATGTTTTTAATGGGATTTTCCATCAAAAAATCCACTAAAGGCAGATAGTCAATTCCTCGGTCGAATCCACCAAGAATGAGGGTTTGCACGTTTTCGAGCGACTTCAATGCGGCAATTGCCGCTTCGGGAATGGTTGAAATGCTGTCGTTGTAAAATGTGATCTCACGGTAAGTTCCAACACACTCCAAACGATGTGGAAGTCCTTTGAAGTCGGCAATTCCCGATCGAATAGTTTCGTCATCAACGTTGCAGATTTTGCAAACATTAATGGCTGCCATGATATTGAGTAGATTGTGACTGCCTTTTAAATAGCGAGGTTCTGTGCAATCGTAAAATTTTTCGCCGTTGAAATAAATCCAATTGCCGGCTAAATAGCAACCTTGTTTTTGAGGTTTTGAAGCACTGAATGTATAGACTTTCCGAGTAAGTTCAGCATAATTCCAGAGTTCGCTCAGCAGTTCATGATCGGCATCGAATATAAAATAATCGTCCTCGTTTTGAAAACGCGTGAGATTCCATTTGCATTGTTGGTATTCCTCATAAGAACTGTAATGGTCCAAGTGATCTTGATAGATATTCAGCAATACGGAAATATGCGGCGATGCTGCAGCACACTGCAACTGATGAGACGAAAGTTCGGCAACAATCTTGGTGTCTTCGTCTATTTTTTCGTACAAATCAAACGGCGGAATACCGATATTTCCAACCAAAATCACATTGTCGGATTGTTTTTTCAGAATATGATAAACCAATGCTGTGGTTGTGCTTTTCCCCTTCGTTCCTGTAATTCCGATCATTTGCCTGCCGAATTCTTGCAAAAACAAATCGGTTTGCGAAGTAATTCGTTCGTCGTTTAACAATTCCGGAAAGTCTTTTAACGAAACTCCGGGCGATTTAATGATGACATCGAATTCGTCCAAATTCTGCATATAGTCATCGCCAAGTTTGAAGGCCGCATTTTGATCATTGGCAAAAATCTCATCATCAGCAATATCAAGATTTTGATCGGCAATCGTCAAAAGCCTTGTCGGATTTGATTTTCGCAGGTGTTTGTAAGTAGACTTTCCTTCTCTACCAAAGCCTAAAATTAGAATTTTGGACATGTTTTTTATTGCAAAGATACAATTTTTTTTTGTATCTTTGCAAAATGAAAAACATCGCATTAATCGCAGGCGGATATTCGGGAGAAAATGTCATTTCAATCCGTAGTGCCGAAGTGGTCGAAAAAAATCTTGATCCGGCGTTGTTCAACGTTTACAAGATTGTCGTTACACCTGAAAACTGGACGCATACAACCGTCGCCGGCAAAGAAATCATCATTGACAAAAACGATTTTAGCTTGACGATTGACGGCAAACACATCACGTTTGATGCGGCATTTATCATCATACACGGCACACCCGGCGAAGATGGAAAATTGCAAGGCTATTTGGACATGCTCGGAATTCCTTACAACACATGTGATGCGGCAACCTCCGCACTCACGTTTAACAAAGGATTCTGCAACAAAGTCGTCAAAAATTTGAGCGTAGTAAATGTTGCCGATTCGCTGCATATTTTCAAAAACAAACTATATAATACTTCCGAAATAGCAGAGAAATTAGGCTTTCCGTGTTTTGTCAAGCCGAACTGCGGCGGTTCGAGTATCGGCATGTCGAAAGTAAAAACTATTGAAGAATTAAAACCCGCTATAGACCGAGCTCTTGAGGAAGACGCGCAGATTCTCATCGAGAAATTCGTGAAAGGACGCGAATTTTCATGCGGTATGTTTCGTGCAAAAGGCAAAAAAATAATTTTTCCGATAACAGAAATCATCAGTAAGAAAGATTTTTTCGATTATGAAGCAAAATATACGCCGGGCGTAACTGATGAAATAACGCCGGCACAAGTCGATGATACATACAGCAGGCTCATGCAGAATACAGCTTCCATACTTTACGACGAATTGAATTGTGCCGGAATTGTACGTTTCGATTTTATTTTGGAAGAAAGCACCAACGACTTGTATTTTCTTGAAGTGAATACCGTTCCCGGACAGTCCGAAAACAGTATCGTTCCGCAACAAGTGCGAGCCATGGGGATGACCATTCAAGACTTGTACACGCAGGTTTTGGCGGAAATCTACTAATTGCCAAATCAAAAAAAATCACCGATTTTTTTGTCAGTTCAATTTTTTTTTGTATCTTTGCACCGTCAATTGTGGAAATATCTATAAAACATAATATAAAATATATTCTTCGATACACGCTCGTCAAGCATGTTGCAAGCCGAATTAATAGACTACTCCACTCAGAAAAAACATTCAATTACATAAAGCGCAACGTTGTATAAACCGTGTTGGACCTTGTTCCGATTGCGGTTTTTTTGTTAACAACTACTCCTAATAGTCAACAACCAACAATTAAATATAGTTAGAAACCAAAAAACAAAACTTATGAGAAAACTTATTCTGGTCTTGGTGGCTCTTCTATTGGCAGGGACACAAATGCTGCAGGCACAACGAACCATCTCCGGTACGGTAACCAGTGCTGATGACCGCCTGGGAGTTCCCGGGGCGACAGTTATGGTAAGAGGCACGACTACAGGCACGAGTACCGATTTTAATGGACGGTACACACTCAATGTGCCGGCAGATGCAACCCACTTGGTGTTTGCTTTCATGGGTATGACTACCCAGGAGATTGAAATTGGAGGGCGGACCACCATTGATGTAGTGATGCAGAGCGATGCCGCAATGCTTGAAGAATTTGTAGTAGTAGCCTATGGCGTTCAACGAAGAGGAACTTTTACGGGCTCTGCAACAACGGTTGGGCAAGAACAGCTGGAAAGACGCACGGTGACCAACGTTGCAAATGTCTTGCAAGGAAATGTCGCCGGACTTCAAATGACTTCGGGCAGCGGACAGCCGGGTGATGGAGGCGAGATACTCATTCGTGGTTTCGGCTCGATCAATGCCGGCAACAACCCGTTGATCATTGTAGATGGTGCAACAATGCCTTCAGGTACCAGCTTGGCCAGCCTTAACCCCGATGATATTGCATCGATTACAGTTCTGAGAGATGCTGCTTCTGCGGCTCTCTACGGCTCACGTGCTGCAAACGGCGTCATTTTGATTACAACAAAAACCGGACGCACGGACCGCTCGAACTTCAACGTAACCTTCACACAAGGGTTTACTTCACGAGGTCTTAGAGAATACCAAACAGTAGGGCCGGAGCAATTTTATGAATTAAATTGGATAGGTCTTCGCAACAGCAGATTCAACGGCGGGGCTTGGGATGAGTCTATGCTTGAAGCACATGGTCTTTGGGCAAGCAACAACTTAATAAATCCGACTCTCCGATATAACATCACCAATGTTGCCGATAATCAGGTTGTGTTGTCGGATGGAAGATTCAATCCCAATGCACACATCCTTCCGGGTATTATTCCAAGTTTGGATTGGTTTGATCCGCTTGAGCGTTTGGGAACTCGCAGCGATTTCACAATGTCGGCA
>Ga0123355_10009812_pt1 | contig 14609 bp, 7 predicted proteins | sample TergutEmb28metaG_3_FD_89872 | JGI IMG/M metagenome (GOLD analysis project Ga0123355, IMG submission 89872) | Embiratermes neotenicus P1 segment gut microbial communities from Petit-Saut dam, French Guiana - Emb289 P1 | ecosystem: Host-associated > Arthropoda: Insects > Digestive system > Gut ...
ACGTTTGGCCACACAAGGAGACACATCTCGAGACGCCATATCCAGAGCAGTGCGTGACCCCCAACTCATATGTCGCTCACTGAATGCAATAGACGCACTATCCAAAAACTGCCCAGTCCAAGTTAATACTACGATTTAGATCAGAAATATAACAACTTAATCCGACAACAATGACATCTGGCGAGGTATTTTGCAACAAAAATTGTGTCGGTATTGCCCGATGTATTTGCTAAATTTTTGAGCTCAATCGTTGTACTAACTCCAAATGTAAGTTTTAGGATTGTGCAACTTTAGCATTCAGTGAGAGATATTATCCCGTGCGTTCCTCAGAGTTAAGCAGCCTGGTGTCTTTATTAAGACACTTTACTGCTGACGGTTCGAGCTCATCTATTCTCCGTTTGGTGTGTCCAGTGTGCCCAAGATCCGAAAGAAGGACATGGTTCACTCTTCAAGCGAATTGTGCACCTTCCTGTTCCATTATTGCCCTGACAGACACCATCCCACTTGGCCTGTATATATAGATCAAGAGCAGTCCTATCCACGGTGCCGTTGTTTGGATTTCGAACCTTGCACATCGGATGCTTGGCCTTCAGTACTCGGAGTTCCCCCTCCATTCCGCGTTGCCACGGGCGTCGTGCATGCCTGCAACATTATTAGTATGGATCTCTTTGGTCCGCAGCTCTTACCCTCCAGGCTTTCCAATAGAGAAAATACTGAAGCTTAACTCTACAACAAGCAGATTGGAAATTCCAGAGATACTCTCTTGTGAGCTCTGTTACTCTCTTAGTTTGGCAATCACTTGCTTCACTTTAGGCCACTTCCTGTTTTCCTGTTTCTCTTTCTTTTAAAATCCTCCTTTATTCTTCTTTTTCCTGCATTCTACTTCGTTGTATTGTCAACATAGTGAAAATAAATACAGAAGTATAAGAGACTGCCCACCGGGTTCCTTGCATCAGTAAGTTGTTTTATATCAAACCATAAATAAGACACAGCTACACATACTTCACATACAGTCAGTTCCGTAAAGAAGTACCGATACATTCCCACACTACATCAGCAGTCACAAGTTCAATACCACTACTTAACATCGCTCAATTAACGAAGTAACATGCAGTACAATATTTATTTATTCAACTCAACTTGTGGTATCTCAAAAAAATGTACTTTAACCCTTAACTCGCTAACGTGGAAAATATGGTGAGCTCCTAATAATGCCAGCAGATGGCAGATGGGATTTAACTCGGCGTTTTAAGGGTTAAGGTTGTCCGGTTTCAAGCCATGAAGACATAAAGGGAGAGTGGAGTTGAAAGTCCACTCACTCCTAAACCCGGCGCTAGATGGAGGCAGATTGTTGCCTCACAACTCGGCCAACTACCCCACGAAAAAGCCCCAAATACAGACTGAAAAGGAGGCTGGACAAGCGCCAGAACCGGACTGTAAAGTTTGGAAATGAACCCAGTGATGATTTTTGGGTCATCCAGTCCGTATCTGAGTCATTATAGCTACTGCGATCTCACTTCCGTATCGCCGAACAATCGAACAGACAATGTAAGCAACATAAAACCCAGCGCACACAAATGAAGGCTCTTCTGCTTTTGTAACTTCATGAAACGTTTCCATTTAAAGGATATCATAGTCTGATTACACTAATTTTAGGGAATTAAAATTAAGGAAATCGTAATTAAATTGCACCTGCAAGAAAACGTGAATACGAAAACTGATTAAAACACATAACCGAGCATTTCTTCTAGGTCATAACGATTCAACTCATCTTTACGTCAGGAGGGTCTAGCACAGAAATGTTCTTAGGCGAGTTAGCAAAACTGCGTAAAACGATCACTAGCTTCGTCCGTCCACATAGAAAAACTCTGCTCCCAGTGCACGGATTTCATGAAAACTTATATTTACGTATTTTTCAAAAGTATATCAAGAAAATTTAAATTTTTATGAAAATATGACACGAGTATAAGTTACTTTACGTGACGACCTATCTACATTTACAACAATTTCTTTCTCAATTCTAAAAAGAATAAAAAATATTACGGAAAAAAATTTGTAGAGAAAATCAAAACACACATTTTATGTGCAATAAATTTTCTTTTCACGAAAATGGTGCTAATTACGAGAAAGGGTGGAATCTTATGGTACAGCTAGAGAGGCCACAGACGAAAATACAGTATGTAGCATGCGGCTTGTGCTGGGCAACTAAGGCTACAGACACGCACAATCAAAATATGTGATAATTATTGTTTTTTCCAGGGCAACAATGGTTATGCGAACGCGCCTTGATATTAGGTTATATGTATATTGGCTGACTTGTAAAGATACAGTTATGTGTTGAAAAATAAAAAAGCAATATTTAGAAGTTTATTTTAGAACACCACAATCTGTGTTCCTGACTACTCATTAGCTCAAATTTACGCACTGAACACATAATTATAACTGTCAATGACGTTTATATGAAAGTCGTAGGCATTTTCACGGTATTTTCAAATGAACTGTCAAGTGCCTATTTACCCTGGTTTATCAATTATCGCCAAACAACCGGAAGCAAAATGTTTTACGCGGCGGTCACGTTGTTGCATTTTTGTTTACAGCAAGAACACTCAATCATAAATTTGACATCTTTCGAGCATATAGGTAAAGGTAAAGGTCGCACCGTGACCTACCATTTGCGGTACCAAGTTTAAGCTTGCAGAAAATTAGGGATCTTTTAAACCATAAACTCCGCATAAGATAGGGCTGGGTGGTAAAAGAAACTGCTAAAGAGCAGGAGTTGTGCTACGTACTCCCCAATGGACACGCAACCAGCCAACCGGATCTGACCGCCTACACAGCCACGGCACTACACCACAAGCGGCAAAAATAACACTAAGTCGTCAGATCCTGAGGATGGGCACAAGGTAGCCCGAAACATGTTGAGAAACTTATAAAGGAGAAATAAATATAATACTAAGTGACATCTAGTTGGTTTCTTATTCCACATTGCAAAAGAGCAATTTAATTTTCAAGAAACTCTTTTCTATACGTGCTCGCAGAGGTATGAAATTCATTCCCGAACTGGCAAAAATGTCAGTATGTTGCCATCACCTCAGTATTATCATCAAAATCCTTTCAAAGTTGGCCTCTCGTGCAAGCAGCACACAGCCTAATGAAATAAATAACAAGTAGTTATTTTATAGGGTCAGTCTACGAGCAAGACTTGAATCACGACGTTTAAGTAACAACCCGCTTTGTGGATGTCTTGAATTCTCTCTTTATTATTATCACTGATATAAGAAGTGCAACATCTTGCGTGTGCCTTCTCTATTACTCTCGCAAGGAATTTTGTTCATAGTTAGACTGTCCGGTATCCAAGCAATAATCTATTGCATGCTAATCACTCGGTTTATAGCGCTCATCTGAAACACGAACTTATATGTCTGAAGCCAATGTCGTGAGATATTTCTCTCCGAACTAATTTAGAAACGGGAACTAATATCATGCAAATCCTCTGTTATGTGAAACAAATTTTTCTCTCCAGATGTGTACAAATTAGATATCACCTGAACTGTATAGGTGGATTTAGCTAATTGCGTCAGAATGTATACACAACTATAAACAATCTTAAGAGAGAAATAAAATCTTCAGGCCTGGTGACGCACAATAGCAAGAAAAGCTATATGAAATTTGTAACACTGAATCTCTCAAAATAAAAACTCTTAGACAACATGCCTTCTCATCAGACCCAAGGGGTCTATTTGTACTACTACTGTTACTTATGCGGGGCACGCGGTGGCGCAGTTGGTTGAGGCACTGCGCTACATGTCGGAAGGTCGCGGGCTCGATTCCCGATGGTGTAATTGCAATTTTTCATTTGACACAATCCTTCCGCCCGCAATATGGCCCTGGGGTTGACTCAGCTTCTAACAGAAATGAGTACCAGGAATATTTCCTGGGGGGTAAAGGCGGCTTTCATGTGCCGATTGTACTACTACTACGCTCTTATATTGACCGTGCAGTTACAACGACTATATTTACAATAGTACTGTACTCTTATACTGACGATACATGTACTACTTATGCACTTATAATAAAAATAACTGTACTACTACTGTACATTTATACTGACATCTGTTCTTCTACTGTGTTCTTATACTGACAGTATCAGTACCGAGAACGTAGGCTTATACTGACAATATCAGTACTGATAACGTAAACTTATACTAAAAATATCTGTATTGATAACGTACACTTATACTGACAACATCTGAAATAATTTCTAACACTTATACTGACAATATCTGTACTGATAACGTACACTTATACTGACAATATCTGTACTGATAACGTACACTTATACTGACAACATCTGTACTGATAACGTACACTTATACTGACAATTTCTGTAACTGATAACGTACACTTAAACTGACAATATCTGTACTGATAACGTACACTTATACTGACAACATCTGTACTGATCTGATAACGAACACTTATACTGACAATATCTCTACTGATAACGTAACTTATACTGACAACATCAGTACTGATAACGAACACTTATACTGACAATTTTTGCAACTGATAACGTACACTTCAACTGACAGTATATGTACTGAAAACGTACACTTATACTGACAATATCTTTACTGATAACGTACACTTACACTGACAATATATGTGCTGATAACGTAAACTTATACTGACAATATCTGTATTGATAACGTAAACTTATACTGACAATATCTGTACTGATAACGTACACTTATACTGACAATTTATGTAACTGATAACGTACACTTAAACTGACAATATCTGTACTGATGACGTAACTTATACTGACAATATCTGTACTGATAACGTAATTTATCCTGACAATATCTGTACTCCTACTGTGCTGTTTTACTGACAAAATCTGTACTGCTACCACAACAACTACTACCGTGCATTTATAAGAATAATATTTGCATTAATACTGTGCACTTATACTAGTAATAAGTATCTGTAATACCACCTTGTAAGTATGCTGACAACATCTGTACTACTAGTGAGTGCACTTATGATCATAATATTTACAACGAGAAAGAATAAACTTAAGAACATGGCACTCCGAAATTTTCCATCATTTTCGGTGTTAAACGAGTTATGCATCATGCTTGGAGGGCAAATTAATGACACTGAGACAGACGAACCACAGGCAGAAAGAAGGGTTCAGACATATGGACGTAGGTTAGCCAATAGTACTAAAGCATAACTGACAGAAAAATAGCAAGCTAAGATGTAGTCTAGATTATAGAGTAGGGGGTACATTGCGAGTGCTGACGTTCATAAAACAGTGATAATCCTTCCACAAAAGGAAAGGATTTCTCAACCAGTTGAGCAAGAGCTATCCTGAACCATGAAATAATACAAAAACAAGGCACAGTTTTCATGATAGTTTTATTTATAATCCTACAAATTTCGACTTAACAGCCATTTTCAGCTATAATATCAACATCGTAGCAAGTTTTGATGTTTTGCTGACCGTGCATCTCAGTATATTTATCTCAGTAATTAATCAACTTGATGCACAAACTTTTTGTTTTCAATAAGTTTATTTCATGCCTCTACATGTTTCGAGCAAATGTGCTCATTATCATCACACCTGTAGGTGGCCGTCTCGTGCACTAGACGGCCACCTATAGCTCTGATGATACCAGAGGTTGTGTAATATAATTTTGACCTCCTGATGATGAGCACATTTGCTCGAAACATGTAGAGGCATGAAATAAACTTATTGTAAAACAAAACGTTTGTGCATCAAGTTGGTTAGTTACTGAGATAAATCTTAGCAAGTTTCCAAAGACCATTAAAAATCAAGTAAAATAAAAATTGAGTAAAAGAAATGTGTGCGTAAAACATACCGACATAAAAGACGTAATCTCAGTCATCCAGTTGTGTTACAAAATTCGTGTAATATCAAAACAAAACTCACCAGTCACGCACAAATCTGTTTAAAGAATGACACCCTTCAATGCTACATGTTTCGATTTCCAAGGAATCATCATCAGGCAATTTATACAAAACCTCTAAAACATACCAGTTCTACAAGTTTTTGCTACACTCCAGAACCTTGTGTTTCAAATTCCTGTATCTGCAACGTTGCGACCATTAATAATACAACAAACTTATTCTGAGTCAGCTTGGGGAACTGGTGTGTTTTTAAAGGTTTTTTTATGAATTCCCTGATGGTGGTTCCTTGGAAATTTAACATGTAACATTGTAGAGTGTCATTTATAAGCAGAGCAATGTTTGATGAGTTTCATTGTTGTTTTTGCGCCAACATCATAATATGATTACATACAATAGAATAATTAAAACATCCCTTTAAATAAAGTAATATTTTTAAACAATATAACAAAAATATACTAACCAGGTTCATTAACTGAAGGTAATTAATATTTTTCTGTCTGCATTCATAACAATATAGTTTATATGTTATATTTGTAACTTAGTTTTCATGTGCGACGTGATATGTAATGGGCTTCTTAAACTTCCTACTGTATTGATGGTAAACCTGAAGATGTTGTTAAGCCGAAACATGTAGTATTATAAATTGATATCTTAAAAAATATTGTTTTTTGTTATATAATTTAACTACTGTAAAGGTAACATTATATTACATAAATGCGTATATATGAATTTTTTAAAAGCTACTTGGGAAACTATTCCGTGCATAAGAAATACAAATTTGACACATTACAGACCTTGACAGTATTATGTCGCTGTGATGCAGCACGCCAAAACCAACACCTGACACACTTTCTGTTGGTGCGACTCAACTTCCTGCCTTTTCAACAACTGAATCAAAACCCACGTCATTTGCTTTAACATTTACTTTCTAACGACACAAATAACAGTACACAGGACAGTTTTTTAACGTTTCATTTCTATTGATTATTGTATCTGTTTTCCAAACTCAGTTCTGAAAATCAGCTACCCGTTTCAGTACTCCCACTGCAATTTCAGTGGCAGTTCGCAAACGAATTTAATCAAATCAAAGTAAAACGAAACCAACCCAGTTCGTAAGTGACGACGACAAATTTCAGACGCAATTTCAGAGAATGCCACATTTAATCGAACTTCGGACATGAATATTATATTTGAAATTCTCCAAACTTAACTAACTCCACACAGCAGAGGCAACGTTCAATACCAAATAGTCTTTTGGCTTCTTAGGAATATTCTGACCATTTATGGAACCACAAGGCCGATTACCTCAGTCACAACAGCCCATTAGTGCACTCTTTCTGGAGGCAGATTAGTCCAGTCCATACCCATTCTGACTCTCTATTCTTCAATATCTATTTCAATATTATCTTCCCATCTAAACCCACGTTCTTCTAAGTCATCTTTATACATCAAATTTTCGCATCCAGTCTTTGTACACATTTTTCACATCTCTCCCGTGTGTTCTGCACGAGCCGACCATTGTACCCTATTTCATCTGATCCCCATTCATAACAGATGGCGAAGCATTCAATTTATGGAGATCTTCAGCAGAAAGTTTTCTACAGCCGCCTATTTGGTCATTATCCCCACCCCACCCTCCCGGCCACAGACACCTTCAGTCTATGCTCTTGTTGTACTGTGAGAAATCAAATTACTCGTATTATCTCACTCTTCTAGTACAAGTTTTAAGTTTTAAATCCTTTAAATTGTTTGATAAAACCGGCAGTGGAGAAATACGTTACGGAACTTCCTGTACTTCTATAAAAGTCCCAGTGGGGAGATTTTACTTCTGCCTGGTTACCCTTGGGATATCAGTCGGAGGGGTTACCTATCTCAAAGAGTAGACAGATACGAGGCTTGTAACTATGTTTCAGTATCCGGTTCTTCTTACGTCTTTTCTACTCTTTGCTCTATTTTCTTCATGACGCAAATTTCTTGTGCGTCTGACTTCGTCTTTTACGTAATTCTCAAATGTACATACACTACGGACTGTAGTATTCTTGTACGAGTTTCCTTACATTGCAGTTACCTAAACTATAACACCTTGTAGTTTAGTATACAGGAATGTATGTGTCAAGGGAGGTTACTGCCTCCTTCTGCCCTAACGAAGAAGGCAGTAGAATCCTCCCACACGCTGGTGTCCATAAATCAGTCCACACGACCCCACTTCCCAAAATGAAATAACACTGACCAGCATCTCCCATTCAAATATTCTCTAATTACCACAGTAATTAATTATTACTGTACATATCGATATAACGCAGACTATTGGCACAGGAGCTGTAATTTATTGCTGTTCACAGTGCTTACGCAATTATTTATGTGTGTCACAACAGCCCAGTACGGACATATGCCGACTCATGGTTGAGGTATATAGATCACATACAATTAGATACAAACATACACACAAACACACACAGTAGGGCTCCTCTGAAAGTGTGATCATCCCATCGACGAAGCCGCTACCTGCATAGCACACAACAAACACAAGAGACGAACATCCATGCACTCAGATGGATTCGAACCCGCGATCCCAGCAATCAAGTGGCCGCAGACCTACACCATTGATCGCACGGGCACCGGGATCAGCCACTTATTACTTACCTCTTCATACAATATTGTGTCTACTATTTACCTCCTATTTTAACATGAAAATTTTTCACTTTCCTACAGTGTACATTTGGGTATTTGTATGATACATAGAAGAAAACGCAAGTACTTCCCGAAATAGCATTAACATACTGGTCACTGTCATGGAGACGTGGTTTCTTTTGCGAGGTAGCTCAGTCTCGAAGTGCTTCATCATATTCATGCCGCACTGCCTGTGAAAAAAACTCGTTGCATGCACAAGTCAGCGTCTCCCACTGCTGTTACGAAAAGGAGCGATGCGGTAACTTATCGCGCCCCCTAGTGGAATCTGACTGTCGGGTTGCAATTTCCCTTTTTTGTTTCGCCTGCCGTCATTCTGGAAGCCACATATCAAGTTATCGGATGTCTCATTTACATACCCGATTTCTCTGTTTACAGCTCCGTTACAAGGCAGGGCAGTCATTAAGATACTGCTAACATGTTCGATACCAGAAGCGAGTTATGATGTAGAAGGAAGAATGGTGCATAGTAAGACAATGTTGCTATTTCTGGTTCCGGTCTGTTTCGTTAAAACCTTATTCTGTGCCCATCTGCATGGCGATTTTAGTGCTAAATTGAACTGGAACTGGAACTGGAAAATGTGGGTCCCAAGTTGAGCGTTATAGTGTCACAGATGATATTCATTAGAGGGTTAGCGGAAGACTCTTCAGTGCAATAACGTGACTGTGGATCAGACTTCCTTGTCAAATTTCTGAGGGAATTCGAATGTTCGTCTTCAGTCTCTTAACAAGTAAGAACGGTGCATATAAATAGCATAGACATTTCTTCACATATGCATTCGTACCCCTATTAGGATCATCCAATTAACACGAACTACCCAGTTTCTGTAATTCAAATTTTACACCGTAATTTTGCAAGAAACATGTGCACGTGTTTACGAGAGAGTGATGATAAGTCCTTAGCCCGACCTACTTCCCATGTCGTAGGACGGAATCTATAGTGTCGTTGGAAAGAGGGGTTTGTTCATGTGCCGAATTGTAAGTCTTTTCTTGTTACAGAGGCTGAAAGGAAGCACGTCAGGCGACCCACGCGATTTCAACACCATGGAGACGCGAGATGTTATCAAGTTTTTTTTTTTTCCCCTGCAAGGCAAGGCCCCGAAGGAAATTCAGACCATTCTGATAGAAACATTAAGGGAATATGCACCATCGTATGCCACCGTCAAAAACTGCGTAGTCCAGTTTAAACGTGGTGATTTTTCCACCTGTGATACTCCTCGTCCTAGATGACCCAAAACAGTACCCATCCCGGCGATTATTGAGAAATTCGCGAGTTAATCTTGGAAGACCGCCGGATTTCGGCTAAATCAATAGCTGAGCAACCGGGCATCTCACGTCAGCGGGTTGGGTCCATCATTCATAAAGATTTGGACATGCGAAAGCTCTCCGCGAAGTGGGTCCCGAAATGCCTGAACGCGGATTAAAAACGTAAACGGTGCCAGTCATCTGAGCAATATTTGTATTTTTTTCGGCGCGATCCAAATGATTTCCTGTCGTAATTGGTTACCATGGATGAAACATGGTTATATGACTATGTCATGGAAACAAAGAAACAATCAATGGATTGAAGGCATAGCGGTTCACCCCGCCCCAAAAAATTCCGAGTGTCAAAATCCGCTGGAAAATTTCCCGCTTCGATTCCATTTTTTTGGGTGTCAAGACGGCGTCCTCTTCATTGATTATGTTCCAAAGGGCCAAACTATCAACGCGGAGTATTAGTCATTTCTGCTAAGGCAAGTGAAGGACATTTTGAAGGAGAAACTCCGCGGGAAGTTCACCAAGGGAGTCTTGTTCTTGCACGACAATGTCCCGGCTCACCGGGCACTTGCAACCCAGAAGAAAATGGCCTACCTGGGCTTACAATGTCTTGACAAACCACCTTTTTCTCCGGATCTGGCCCCGTCGGACTACTAACTCTACCCCGTACTGAAAAGACAATTGAAAGATCACCATTTTTCGTCCGACGCGGAGGTCATTGCTACCGGGGAGACCTGGTTGGACGGACAATATTCTGATTTTTTTTGAGTAGCTTGCAAAAGTTAAAGCAACGAGCTAAGATGTGTATTGGATTTCTTGGGGAATATGTTGAATAAATCCAGATTTTGGTCACTGTAGCTTGTTTCCTTCCTGGTCGGGCTAAGGACTTATCAGTACCCCCTCGTAGACTTAAAACATCCACGTTCCTCTGATATAATGACTGGGGTTCGCATCACATTTATCACTCTTACAAATTTAACAGCAAATCTGACGTACCTGTTGCCAAGGAGCACAACAAACTCCACCCACCCGAAACCCTTTCAACAGTTTTGTTTGTTTGAATGCGTGCGAGTAGAGTGTCACCAGGGCTATAAATAGACACAACCATAAACACGAAAACTCAACATCACTGCTGCTTCTTTCGAACTGAGACCAGGATCTGTTCAACGCTCAAGTTTACACCTCCCAATTCTAAGAGTACCTTCTTTACTTTCCACGAGCAAGTTTGTGGCCAGATCTGGTTCAGAATTGGTTTCGATTTGAGAGTTGCCAGATATCTGGCGCGGCTTATTCGAACAGAAGATCGGCCAAATTCACTGACTCTACCTACATCGAAAAATGCAAGTAAAACAGGGACGAACCTGAATAAACAATCAACTTCTTGTGTTCAGAGCTCGCGATTTAATTTTCGAAAGTTCCTGTGCCTGTAGTTACGATAAAAATATCAAAGTTTTATGGAATAACACTTAAAATACAACAACGTGAAGATTGTAATAAAAAAGTTCTTGGGGTTAAAATTGGTAGTGAATTTCAGTATTTGACTTGTGTTTTAGATTAAATTTTACGTTTTTTTGCACCATAAATTACATATTTAATCTACAAATCATTAAACAAATCAGTATTACTGTCTTCACAACGTACGTGTACACAGAATTTGCCGTTTGAGTCGTTTGTGGTTTCCAAATAGGTGCTACACATTTTGAGTATCTTCCATAACTGTTACAAATTTTAGTGCAGCTTCATTCCCCGACAAGCGCCATTGCAGTAATCGCCGCATCTCCACCATCGCTGCCACTGTCCCAGCCCCTTGGCCAGCTCAACCCGTTCAACAAATTGCATTGCTGCCAACCAAAACGCGCCTTCTTCATAACAGCTCATATACAATAAATCTAAGCTGTTTGTTTATGTGTATTAAATCCACATTATGCGACTCGTGTAATGCCTGTATTGCACCAGTATTGTCAGCTCCTTAGTTCAAGTCAAATACGTAATCACTAACGCAGGCACTATTTCAGTCCCACACAATCGCCACAATTACGTTTTTATTAAAAGGTAACTTAATCCATGTTTGGACTTCGTGTTGTCACTTTCAGGAAAATTAAGCTACGAAAATTAAAAGCATACAAAGCTTAAGTGCTAAGTTTTCTTGCGACCCAATAAATACTCTCAATTTAAGTAAGTTTAATTTTTTTAATTTAAAATAAATGTATACATCACACTAGGATTAATAAATGTTGTGCTATATATTATATGGCACATCCCGCAATATAAAAACACCCGTTAAAGGACCAGTGAGAGACTCCGCTTGTCTTTTGGACACGGCATCATGCACGCTGTTGCTTTTGGGGCCTGTAGACTGGTACAGTATGTATAGGAAGAACATGCTACCATTGCCATGAACACGGAAACAATAGGTTAACTCGAAACACTTTTAGTCACCTGCCAGACTAAGCATTGTAACGAAAAACCCCGAATTCTAAATTTCTACCGTCCTGAAAACTTCGGTAATATGTCATGAATTATTCAGCCCATCAAAACGACTTATGTCCTCGAACTGTCTGGATAGCGGATATTGGGGAGGTTCCAAATTCGAAAATAGGGGTAGCAATTCAGTTCCTCCAAGCGTGAGTTTCTTGCGTAAATGTGAAGTGTATCGTGTCCCAGCGGAAGTAATCCCGTAATATAGCGTAACGAATCACAACAGTGTGGTGGAAGGAAAGTTCGCTTCGAAAATCCGCGCCACACACGAGCTGAAGCTGAGATAGCCGGCACTTCGAAAGAGCAAACCCTAGATTCTGTGTTTGTAATTAGTAATTATAAGCGACTGGCTGATCCCGGTGGCCTTGTGGTCAAAGACGTAGCTCTGCGTTCCCCCTCGATTGCTGGGTTCGCGGATTCGCAACAACCTGAGGGCAAGGATGTTCGTCTGTTGTGTTTGTTGAGCTTTGTGTAGGTAGCGGCCTGTGAGACGGCCTGATTACTCGTTCGGATGAGTCCTACCGCCGTGTATGTCTAATTGTGAGTGATCTAGAAACCTTAACAGGGAGGTGGCCTAGGCGTGATTTGGGCTGTAACGCCACAAAAAATAGGGGGCCAATTGTGTTGGTCGTCCGACGTGCAGTTCCTGTCTGCCCAAGAGTGGCTATGCACAGTCGCTCACGGTCTTCAAGGTTGTATTCAGATCACAACGACCTTGACAGCCGCTGATGTCACCACACAGCTAACAGGCTGATTATCTTCGGGACTAGATCTTACGTAATTTAATGACACAGTTTCAGCTGAATTTTTTAGTAGCTAGAGTAAGAAAGGACGATTATCAGTGGTCAGTACTATCTGTAAGGAGACAGTCGTAGTGTCTTTCAAGGTGGTATACGGCAATGGATAGCGAGAGAGAAGAAAAGAGAGAAAATAACACCCCAAACGTCACTCAGGATAGCTCATAACCCGACTGAGATTTGAACCATGTACATAGCGAATAAAAGTCCATACGTTACCACTATAACACGTTGTTCGATTCTGATCCCACACGTTCCTGATTATATGGAAACCAATAAAGGCTTAGTCGTGTCAGTACATAGAAGTAGCATCAGAAAACAAAACGCAGCACATGGTGCAAATTACGTAAATAAAAAAATGCATAGACCTGGAGTCGTCCTCTCAAAGCGAATGTACCCAGAAAGGTATCACATAGCGCCGCCTTAAAATTGAAATGCTGAATAGAAGCAACTCTTTGTCAGCGAAAGAACTTACAAATATAGTTGAAAGCATTACGTGTGAATAGTACGCAGACGAAAGAATTCTAATAATGCAGTCAGTTACGAATCGACTGTATTATGGTTTATGAGTAGCCGTCATATTTAAGTGTTCGTATAGGAATAGCGAAAATTAAGTCTAATTAATTTTGTTTAAAATACATTGAACGTATTCTGTAATACCATAATAGCTGCATTAATGTGTGCGCATTTCGTAAGTATAAGCCTTTAAAACCTAGTGTTTGGTAAACACATCACCAGGTCTTACAATAGAAAACGTGCATTATACCCGCAAAATATGTGCACGTGAATTGTGTGACACCAACAACAAAAATCAGATAATTTTGATGAAAAGAATGACATGCTTTGGTCTTTTAATGGAGAAGGAGAGTGTTTACAGAACGGCAATAATTGAATGTCTGAATATAATTTAGGTTAAATTCAATTTTCAGAGAGTTACTGAACTTTGAAAAATAAAAGACCAACTTGAAGTCACCTGCTATTTTATTCCACTTCTTATGTGCTCAACATGTTTCAGACATTAATATATCCATCATCAGGAGCTTGCGACTATTCTGTTGAATTACCACATTGGTCGTATTGTTCTTGGTCCGATGTGTGTTGGAGTTTCGGTGTGGTTGGGTTGGAGTGGTATCCTTGTAGCAGGCTGAAGCCTGCCACACGGATACCACTCCAACCCAACTACACCGAAACTCCAACACACATCGAACCAAGAACAATATGACCAATGTGGTAATTCAACAGAATAGTCGCAAGCTCCTGATGATGGATATAATAATGTCCGAAACATGTTGAGCACATAAGAAGTGACATAAAATAGCAAGTGACATCCAGTTGGTCTTTTATTCTTCAACAATAAATTTATGCTCAGCATACACCAGGCAAGTGGTGTGTTTCCTTCATTAAAATCCCATCTCGGCTTTTCAAACCCTTACGATCTCTCCCTTCTGGTTTA
>Ga0123355_10009813_pt1 | contig 14609 bp, 12 predicted proteins | sample TergutEmb28metaG_3_FD_89872 | JGI IMG/M metagenome (GOLD analysis project Ga0123355, IMG submission 89872) | Embiratermes neotenicus P1 segment gut microbial communities from Petit-Saut dam, French Guiana - Emb289 P1 | ecosystem: Host-associated > Arthropoda: Insects > Digestive system > Gut ...
ACACGTTGTGAACAGGGTGTTGAATACACGTTGTGAACAGGGTGTTGTATACACGTTGTGAACAGGGTGTTATATACACGTTGTGAACAGGGTACTGTATACACGTTGTGAACAGGGTGTTGTGTACACGTTGTGAACAGGGTGTTGTATACACGTTGTGAACAGGGTGCTGTGTACACGTTGCGCCATGTTGTATAAATGAAACACTAACTTCAGTATAATATGAAGTTTTTTTTTTGTGACAGTCGTCATAAGTTACTCAATGATGTTATGTAGATACGTTGTAGTGTGTAAGCAGCCGGCGTACCTAATTAACCCCTATCCTGCCAACGTGGAGAATATGGTGAGCTCCTAATAATGCCCGCAAATGGTAGATGGGATTTAATTCGGCGTTTGAAGGGTAAATATCCTAGTAATACCGGCGGTGTGAATTTTGTCAGGTGTAAATCGTTGAGCAAATACCACTGTTTGTTGGACCTTGGATATGTTGACAGACAGCATAGTGTTAATATGGTATGAGGTCTTCCGGAATGTAACGCGATGCGGTTGGATAAATGATGCTAACGTTCCGAATGAACCTACTGCCTCCTTCTCCAGGTTTTGATCTTCAATTTGGCCCAATAATTATTTACTTATTTGTGTTGTTACTACGAGTAGCACAAAATACACTGAAATGTTATTGGAAAATGGTTAGGTTTATCACCGTCTTTATTGAATTCGGAGCTTAAAATCTGTTAAGGAAATCATTCCTGTGCTCATGATACTTTTGTTTTTTTTTATTATTATTTTAAAAAATCTTCGTCAAAAGGCCGTAACTGCGGGAACTTTTGATTGTGTCGGAAATATAACTACATTTAAGCGATCCGTTAGGAGACTTGTTTAATTGGTGATGCTGCGTAATGACGGATTCGTCAAAGACGTTTCTCCGAAGCCTGGTATTCAGCCATAATTTCACGCAGTGTAATAGCCCTTAAACTTATCATTCGACTTCTAAAACTCGTTTCACTGCTTACCGCTTGAATTTGATCACTCAGCTGAAGCACTCCCGTAGGAAACAGTACCGCGCATTTTACACCACGGACACTCCGCGGCGTACGCAAGTTCAAGTTACACAAATTCAGAATTACGCAGTTTTTAAAAGTTAAAAAAAGCTGAAATGGTAAGGTCTTCGTACGCCACGGAATTTCAGCTGTGCAGGAATGAAAGCGAAATGAGATGCAGGTGGTGGAAGACTACTGCTGGGCGATAACACGGGAGAGAGGGCGATCGTGCAGCGACCAATCAGGTTTCTGTGTGCTGGAATTTGATCGAAACTGGATTCCCTTTTATATACGTACAAGGGAATTACCAATGGCAGAAATCTTCATGGGGCTTTCTTTATTTCCAGTTCGATGTGGAAGCGAGAAATCTGCGGCGCATGGATTACTCACACTATTATTAGACTTGCCTTTTCCCGGCAAATATTTTTAAAGTAGCTCTTCCGTTCGTTTGTATGCGATTCTACGCATTCATCCGTAGAAACTTCATTTGTCGAAAGATCTTCGTGTAGCACGAAACTTGTTTTTAAGCAAGCGACCCCAAAATTTTCATTTATCTTGTACAGTGCTTGTCTTTTGCACTAAAAATGATCGAACTGACATCTTGAAGGCTAACATTTAATGTGTTTCAAGTGGCAAAAGTTATCGCACTGGTGCTGGCTGTTCAGCATCATTCACGCTCTTAATATTTTCTAATTCCGAAACCGGAATGACGTCAGCATACAGCCAGCGTCATAATTCGTCATTCTTGATTTCCATATGCTTGTTTGCATGTGGATTTTTTATTCGTTTTATCAGTTATAACTATTTATGTCAGATACACTCGCATTGAGCAGGGCCACCAATATGTCTTATTTGAATCACATCATTATTTACTGGTAATCGCCTTTTTAAACCCGTCACTAGTTTCCACGGCAAAGCGAAGGTGAAGTCTATGCTTCACTTGGACATCCTTTTTCGCTGGTGAAGTGGGTAGGAGAATAGCGTTGAAGCAAAAGGTCAAATATGACACTTCTGACCACTTATGGTCCCAACCCGCGCGCGCACACATACACACACACACATACGAGCGCATATGCAATAGTCGTAACTTCGTAAGTAACCTGTATTGTTCAAGTAATATTGTAACAGCCATTTGTGCTGCATTGACAAGGCTAGAAGTGAGAACGTATCAGGTATTTCTGTTATTTTTCCGTGATTTTTTGTGCGTTGGCATTCTCATTTAAAGGTTACATGCTTGAACGTGACTGTAGACAATGTAGACAAACGGATTTATTTAAAAGAAACTTTACATGCCCGCTTGGTTTTTATGGTGTTCCTTCAATCTCCAGTTGATTCCTTGCCTCAAGAATGCGATGTCTGTTTCATGTTCAAGGATTTTAGGGCATTGCATTAAAGGTGCCAGGTTTCGAAAGTAGCCCTTCTACGAGCTAATTTACTAATTGCCATTTTGTTGAAGTGGTATACTTTAGGATAAAACGCTCGTAACTTTTGTGTTTTGAAAATAAAATTGTTTTTCTGCATTCCCATTCGAACACGGAACCTTTAAATCAGAATATCAGTGAACAACAGATAAGGAAATAAGAACACAATTAGCTGCTTCCCTTGACACTTGCAGACCCGCCGGTGCAGCACCCACAACTGCTAACACGTATAGTTGAATCATATTTATTAACAGTGTCGTTGTAATAAGCATTGGTGGGAAAACAAAATTGTATTGGAGGGGGCGCCTGTGACCTTCACATCCACGCTAGACTCCCACTCGACCAGCTAGGTGTATTCCTTTTGCCGTGGGATCTAGTCATGTATGTCGAAAAAGTCGGACACTAATTTGTGTTTTTCTTCAGATTAAGCGACTTTTTGCTTCTGTAATGAACGACAATGAATTGCAACTGTTATAAATGGAAAATAGAGATTAATGAAATAATGTAATAAAATATAGTCTAACACAACATTTTAGTAAATAATTTATGAATTTACAGATTTCAGATACATGTTTCGGCTTTTAGAGACATATACAGACTGAATATAGAAGAGTATATATATATATATATATATATATATATATATATAAGCAATCCCATTACTGACCTGGACAGCCCCTGAGGGTTCCAGGAGGCTGAGGCTCCCAGATTTCAAGACAGTCGGCACATGAAGGTGGTAAGGTTGTCATCCCTACGCACCGACCGCCTTTGCCCCACAGGAAATAATTCTGATACTCATTTCTGTTAGAGGCTGAGTCAACCCCAGGGCCGGAAAGATTATGTCAATGACAAATTCCAATGATACCATCGGGAATCGAACCCGCGACCTTCCGTCTTGTAAAGCAATGCCTCAACCAACTGCGCCACCGCTTGCCCTCCATATATATATATATATATATATATATACTCTCCTAGATTCAGCCTGAAGATGCCTCTAATAAGCTCAAACATGTAAGCTGTAAATTCATAAAATATTCAATAGCAAGTTAAAAAACACAACTGGGATGCCTTGCCGTGCAATTAGGAAGACAGAGAAAACACGGATAGGGACAAATGCAAGGGATTTACGAATGACTGGATTTATGGTGCCAGCTGTACACTTACATCATTTCCGGTCTTGGACTCACTGTCGGAACATTATAATCGCTCCATTTTTGTTGCACAGAGCGTGAGCCAATTGCTGTTTGAAGGCAGTGGTATGTGGAATGGTCATTATTACAGGACCCGCCTAGTCCGAACGTTCTGGTCACTGCATTACTAACCTAACTTAGGTATAAAGCAAAACTCACTCACTGGCCGAGCATTTTGTTCGATAACAAAAAGTCAGGTTTAACGACAGAAGTTTGGTGACATTTAATAATTCTTCTGTAGTTTATTTTACGTCGCTGGTAGTGTCCCAGACCATGCAGCGTCGACTTGTAGGATGATTTATCACTCGTGAACTGAAAACGATTTGAAAGTATATAGTCATGACATCATCGAGGTTCGAACCGGGAATGTTCCTACAGCGACTGGGGTAAATCACAAAACCTCAGGTTAGCTCGTGCCCTGGCCGAAATTCGAAACTCGCACTCGTGATGGCGTAGTAATTTTGGAAAACACTTGAGCACGTGTTTGAGTTTTCTGCAACAGCTATTTGCATAGACGGAGGGCGACAAAGACGGCTGGAGAGGTGATCCGTCCTGACAGCATTTTAAAAATTTGCCTGACTGCTGAAAAGCAGTTTAGAACGTGCACCCAAACATTAAGAATACCATTAAATCACTTGTCAAATGAGATCAGTGTTACGGCAAAACGTCAGCCTGCAGTTGGGGTAACCGTAGAACCGATTTGTTTTGTTCAGTTTGAAACTTAGACGCGTGTTAATTCATGACCACCAGAGCATAATGAAGGCTTAATTCTGAAGACTAGTTCCTGTAAAGCTCAAGGTGTTCGTACATGAGAAAGACCAACAAGATGCACACTTTTCTTAATATATAATTTCACATATGTTATCCTGGACATGTTTCAAACAAGTAATTGTCCTTGATGTTAATGGACCGTGCATCATTGTGATAACTGAAGAATAAAAAACCAACTAGATGCCACTTACTATTTTATTGTACTTCTTATAGGCTCAGCATGTTTCGGGCATTACTATGCACATCATCAGGAGCTCGTGACTATGATGTTGATTACCACATTGGTCGTTTCGTTCTTGGTTTGCTGTATGTTGGAGGTTTGGTGCGGTTAGGTTGGAGTAGTGTCCTGGCTGCAGGCTAAAGAACAACTCCTTTAGCTTTAGCCTGCAGTCAGGACACCACTCCAACATAACCGCACCTAACATCCAACATACAGCAAACCAAGGCCGAAACGACCAATGTGGTAATCAACATCATAGTTACGAGCTTCTGATGATGGGCATAGTAATGCCCGAAACATGTTGAGCCTATAAGAAGAACAATAAAATAATAAGTGGCATCTAGTTGGTTTTTTATTCTTCAAGTAATTGTTCGTCATCAGGAGGAGTTCTGCACAAGCAGCTTACAGTATTTCACCATGCATCTTGGAGGAGTGTAGTCGCTGATACGATATGAGTTCCTCTTAAGATGCATGGCCAAATACTGTAAACTGTTTGTACAGAACTCCTCCTCATGATAAACAATTACCTGTTTGAAACATGTCCAGGATAATCTAAGTGAAATAAATTATTAAGAAAAGTGTGCATCTTGTTGGTCTTTCTCCCGTACGTGTATCACGAAGCGCGGTCCAGAGAATGTACAGCTCAAGGTTTTCTTGGTCTTTCCGTCAATGCTCCGTCCATATCATATTCCACCGTCCCCGAGGTCTGTTTTGAAGGGCGTGTTTCGCTAAAGGACTTGTGTCCGTTCTTCTCAGGTGTTACGTCCAGTTCGTCTGATGTTATTTTATGTCCTCTAATACAGGGGTGCACAAATCCTGGACTCCAAGTCGCCATGGCCACTAATTTTTTTAAGTGGCGCCCAATATTGAGGGTTCTTAGTACGGACCTTGCTTCAAGTCACCCTCCTGGCGTTTAGAGTGTTGAGGTGGCTCCTACATTTTTACAAAATTGGTGCACCCGTAGGGTAATATGCTGTCCAAATTTCAACTGTTGTGGATGTCATAAGTTCCTTTTAAGGTCCATTATTAGAACACCTAATGGTGGCCCTAGAAATCTTCTTGTTCTTGCCACTTGGAGTTTTAGAACATTTATGTTGTTTGTAGTAAAAATCTCATAAATATAACATAAGGCTGCTTGAGGAGTAATGCTTTATAATAGCTTTGTGTTCCTACTGCGTGGTTTTCTCGACGGTACTTTCAGTCGTTCCAGTAAGTGTGTTATAATATTTGTAACTTTATATCCTTTTATTTTATTCCCATTTTGTTATCCTGTTGTTTTTATTTTGAAATGAGGTACTTTCATTTTACCTTCGTTAAAAAATTTGAATTGATTGACTCAGGGGTTCACAAATTCCGGGGGCGAGGTCGCCAAGACTATTAAATATTGTATGGTGACGCCTAATGTTTGTAGGTTCTAAGCACCGAACTCCAAACATTTAAAAAACTATTGGCCCCTTCCATTAACCGTAATTTATAACTCATTTTCAAATTTTACTAATATAACTTAATCATGAGCCTTTCGTATTGTCTGAAGTGTTTTTCCGGTAGTCCGATGTCATTTAGGTGGGTTGCTTCCATTTTAATAGCTTTGTAATACGTATGTTTAATGTGGTTATAGTCCGCGTGTTCGTGTTGCTTCTTTGTTGGTGTTGATTAGCTGTCAGTGTTACCGCTGGTGTGTTTTGTGCACACAATTTTATTCTGATTTAGCCCGTTTTTTATATTGTATGGAATACAAATGAGGTATTACAGACAAACACAACACTTTAGTATGTGTCATGCATTGTTACTTCTAATCTGCTGACGGTTCATTGAACCCACACATACGTTTGGATTTTGGTTTGTAGACTTTTGCTGTCCAGCGGTGTGTTGGTATGTATGGCTACCTTAAGTTCACAGGCGTCACTTGGCTAATAACATTTTGGGAGGGGAGGTAAAGTCGACTATTCCTCTATTCTTCTTCTCGTAAAAGACAGAGCTTTCATTTTTTCTGTCTTTACACCACCCACATAATCGTTTAGAAAATATTTATATATTTTTTACTTGCCCCTCTTCAACACAGTAGCAACAAGTATGGGGGCAGCTACAGTTTCGAGTAATACGTCCTTCGGCCTTCTTTTGATATTAGGTTGGCTTGATTTATTTCCAGTTGTAATTTCTTGAGTATTTTGAAACCTTTTATTTGTATAGCCTGCTGTATCACGTTCCACTTATTGATCCCAATCATTTCGCCGGATCTCTGTGGTTAATATTCTAACACATGCTCGAATCCTCTTTAGTTATTAAACTGTCGTCGATCTGTGTTTCGTAGTTATCTTCTTTATTAACGGGTTTCGATCGATTATGTGCCTTAAGTCTTCGTTCCAAGTCTTAATCATGTTTTCTATACGAGACTTTTTTTTTTTTCAGCGGCGACTTCTAAGATTGCTTCTTTTTTATCAAACCAGTTTTCTGTAACATTCTGTGTCTCCACTTGTTTGCGGTTGCCTTCCAGTCTTAGGGCTCCGGGAAGGTGAAACTACTAGAACTTCTAGACAGTCGGCACGTAATGATGGCAAGGTTGTTAGCTGTACGCAGCAGCCGCTTTAACCCCCAGGAGATACCGCTGTTACGCGTTTCTGTTAGAGGCTGAGTCAACCCCAAGGCTACAGTACGGCCCATAGGATTAAATCAGTGAAGAATCGAAACTCCGACCTTCCGACTTGTAGCGCAGTGCCTCAGCCAACTGCGCCACCGTTTTATTGAGTTTTGTCGGGGTTTTTACTCGTCCTTCGACTATAGTACTATTTAAATATAGACCTACTTTCTGTGAAACAACAGTCGGTATCAGTCTGTACTGGATAGGCTGCCGGTGTCTTTCAGGGCAGGTCCAGTGGTGGGAATGCCACCTAAAGCCTGTTGATAGTCCCACTTGGTCTTTTTTTAATCTTATCGTCTTGGTTAGATCTTTGGCCGGGAGAGCGCAGTCAGTATAGCGACTCGCTACGGGCTGGACGGTCCGGGGATCGAATCCCGGAGGGGTGAGTTTTTCTGCACCCATCCGCACCGGCCCTGGGGCCCACCCAGCCTCCTACACAATGAATACTGGATCTCTTTCCCTGGGGTAAATCAGCCGGGCATGGCGTTGACCACCCACCCCCATGTAGCGCCGATGTTAAAGAGTAGAGCTATACATTTACTCCCCCTCTTGGCCTTCGTAACTTGCTGTAGGGTGAACTTTACCGTTTTTAACTTGGGTAGACCTTCAGGAGCTTATAACACTGCCGACTTCGCTCCCGGTATCAAACAGACAAACAAACCTTCTCACCCTTGCCTGGTAGAGGACTACCCAACCTGGGAAGGGGTTTTGATTGTTCGTATATCCTTTATCCTTACATATGAGAAATATGAATATAGTGCTGAGAGTTTTACATTCGTAAAGATATGTGGCCTTTCAAGATTACCTAATTTGGTAAGGTCACTAAGCGAAAACAGTTGTTCACCCTCACGTACAGGCATTGTAAAATGTAGCCTACTTTTTGTTACGAACGCTACGCAGTTTGCAGGCGATAAGCAGATTCTGGCAGACCCCAAGTTCTTCTCTCGCAAATGCTGCAATTATTGCTCGAGTGCTTGGAAGCTCTAAATTGAAGACTGAACATTTTAAGTCAAAAATTGTTATACATGATGAAAAAGATAGCTTACGAGGATATATCAACATGCATGAATAAAGATCACATAAAGCATTTAGGCAGGTATTTAGACAAAGTCAAATGTGAATTGTTTGATAATACGAAAGAAGTGTGACAGTGTATCATAAGTATCCAATGGTGGTGGGCAACAACCCAGTGTTAATCGGTAGGTAGCCTCAAGTGATGTCACTACTTAACTCAAATAAATTACTGTTATTTTAAGTGCTGCAGTTACAGGGGTAATCATTTCTTTATAGGGTCATTGAAGAAACGCGATGCCGGGCGTTCAGCAAGTCCACTGAGCGACGGCTCGACGTCTCACGTGACGACGCGATCTTCGAGACAGCCATTACGTAAGTACAACCGGAACTGCAGGTTCCAATTGGGGCCGAGGCTCAGGTTACGGACGGGCCATTCCTTTCAGTTTGTATAGGAAGGAGTGTAACGAATAAGCCTTCTTTAACTGATTTAATCCTGCATTTCCTCCAAATAGCGCCTCATAACTTAGTCTCTACTTCACAGTAAAGATACTGAGTTCTAAATTTTGATGTTTTGCTGATCGTGCATCTCAGTATAGTGTTAGTAATTAACTAACTTAATGCACAATTTCTTATTTTATAATAAGTTTATTATACGCCTCTACATGTTTCGAGCACTATGTGCTCATCATCAGGAGGTCAAAATTGTATTATACAGCATCTGGTATCATCACACCTGTAGGTGGCCGTGCGGTGCACAGGTTGAGAGAGGACTGGAATCAGACTGGAAGATTATATTGAGTTCTAATTACAAAGATGGATAATACCGTTCAAGGAACATACCCAAGTTTTTCCAGAGAAGCGGACGGACTCACGACTGTACTGCGTGGTCAAAATGAGTTGCTTATGTTAAAGTAGCCGGTAAAAGTACAAGTAAATATATGTTGGTCTTGTCAAGGCCATTAAGGCATATAGGGGGAGTAGAGGTATAGTTTCACTCTTTCTTAACCACGGCGCTGGGTCGACGTGAATGGTCAACGTCACGCCCCGGCCGCTTTATCCCCGGGAAAGAAACCCGGTACCCTTGGAATAGGAGACTGTGAGGACCCCAGAGCCGATCTGTACGTTTCGGAGAAGAAAAAAATCTATGGCCCCTGCCGCAATGAAGTAGACGGTACATGGTAACGACAGTAGTGCTTTGAACGGTTGAATTGACACGTGGTTCCAGTTGACTCCAGCCGTGACACTTCTGACTTGTGTTTGGTAGGTGCTGGGTTCGAATTTCGGGCGGTATGCCTAAGTCCCGACAGTTCTTCCCCCCCCCCCCGCCGTGGTGTTCCTTGTTCACTCCAGATGTCAGTAGATTATCTTCAGTTATGCCTCGACCGCTTCCTTCCACATCCTTTCCAGTTTGTCATCATCCAGAAATGCGGCGTTGTGTAGTCTGACTTACTAACATTGCCACTAAACAAACCAAGAAATCAAAGTACCTTAACGCGACGGAGACTGTCTGGCTTCAGATCCCAGACACACATCCAACTAAAGTTCTTGCCAGAAAGCACGTATTGCTGTTGTAACAGTAATCCGTAGCATAATCACGTTAAGGCCTTGGTCAAAGACAGGAAATCCGTTAACGTTAGCGAAATCCCCATTAGAGATATAAGATGCACATGTCATGGCCTAGCAGTACGTTTTTTTACTCAGGAATGGATTTTGATTGGTTGTAGTTGGTTCCTGCAGATTACAGCTACGAAGTATGCAGATATTTCGGGAAATCTTCATTCTTTTAAGCAGGAGACACCGAAAGCCTGTCTGACGCATGGGTTCTTGTAATGCTTGTACACTTGTACTTTTGCCACCTGCGATTCGCTCTACATAAAATTATATGAATTCAGAACACTTTTGCATGTTCGCCTTCGAAGAATCCAATTTTGAATGTATCTGCGGCAAAAGTTACGTGAAATAAAAATCGATCCGCTCACTTCGTGCTATTCCACTTTTTAATCACTGTTGACAGTACTGTTTGTTAGGGTTCTCACAGTGGTGTGCATCGGATTATCGTAACGGCCGTGAAGTTTTGCAAACATGTGACTGCGTGTAAATTAGCAATTTACCGAGTAGAAATTAAAAGTGTTAGAGTCCAGTTGAAGTGTGATGGCACACGGTGACGCACGGGACGGGAAGTGAAAGGGAAACTGACGAATGGAGCGGGTAGTAAGTACTCTTCACACTACCTCAGAACGTGGTGTACCCAGCATTGCTACCGCTGATGCGCACACCTCGTCTGCCAGTAGTCGACTGAACTGACGCCCCCGCAGATTTAAATGGACTCGTCCTTTTCGCCGAAAGACGAAATCTGGTTTCTGCGCGTGTGCCATCACATTTCAAAGGCACTCTTCGTAATATAAATACGACGCTTCACATAGAGCAGTAAACGCAGTAGACAGGCCTACATTTAATGAGCATCAGAACAAAATAATCACCATTAATCGATTATTTAAAAATATGAACTACTTAGAGTCAATGACTAGATCTCCCGGTTAAATTCCTTGAGAGAGGTCATGTATTTACTCTGAACACGAAACAGAAGCGACACATGTCCTATCAGCCATCGACTCGTAAGCAACACATGACGAAGGACTAGAGCCCAAACCCTACCATGGCGGCAAGATGAAGTTAGTGATAGTTGAGTAAAAAGAGACCAACTTGATGTCACGTGCTTTATTATTTCTTTATATAATGCTCAACATGTTTCGGATGTTAATGCATCCATCCTCAGGAGCTTGCGACTTATGTGTTGAGTTATTTCGTGGTTTGTATTGATCTGGTTCGATGTGTGTTGGAGTTACGTTGTGGTATGGCTGTGGTGGTGTGGTATCCGTATGCAGCTTGAAGCACTACTCAGTAGTGCTTCAGCCTGCATACGGATACCACACCACCACAGCCATACCACAATGTAACTCCAACACACATCGAACCAGGTCAATGCAACCCACGAAATAACTCAACACATAAGTCACAAGCTCCTGAGGATGGATGTATTAACATCCGAAACATGTTGAGCATCATATAAAGAAATAATAAAGCAAGTGACATCAAGTTGGTCTCTCTTTACTCAACTATCAAGATGATGCACGGTCCATTAAACATAAAATTAGTGATAGTGTTGCAATGTTCTGTCTGGCAGTGTCGAGTTGCAACTGCAAAACAGAGGGGCTTCAGGTAGTTCCTAGCATGGATCAGTGTAAAACTGTAGCATTATTGCAGCGGTACTTTGTGCCCCCATTAGCAGGTCCTCGAACCTTGTTGAACGTTGAATAGACAGCCGGTGGAACTAAAACGCCGTCGTGTACCGGCGGAGCCATAGAGGCCGTCACGGTTTCATAATGCTGTGGACAGTGGCGCCGTTTGCGATGTTTGCTGAGTGGCGAGAATCCGAAGCAGTACCTCAAGGTACAGCAGAGTGTATTGCATACGACATACCAGGGTCGTCCAGGTTTTTTTTCAATAGAAGGCCTCATCATATATGCCTGTGTGGGCGGGCCGCATTAATTTGTGTATTGATAACGGTGGTGAAATACAGACTGGTGAGCATTAAGAGATGTGCATTTGTTTAGCGATTATCTAACGTGACTGATGGAGCAGAGCCTGGAGAGAAAAATATTTTCTTAGCCAATAAATTGCATGCATTTTATGGAACACGAAGGCACATGTAATGTACACAAAAGCCGACAACTTGTCCCTTTCCTGAGTTGTATGTATCCACTCCATTTTTCCGTTCAAAATATTTAAGATCCTGTGTAATATTATCGCCCACTCTGCTCTTAGGCCGTCTGAACGGTTTCCTTCTGTAGATTCTCCCCCCTCCAATATCCTGTATAAATTTATTTCCTCGGCGTTCCATGTGCCGGTCCCATCTCATGTTTGGCTCTGATACCAACCTCCACTGACGATAGGCATAGCGGTGGGAATGTGTTTAGGCCCTATTGGTAGACTACTTCATATGTGTTCGCAAAACTATGGTAAATGTGTGAGGGGTGACGGGCCTGCCGTCTAGAGTGATGCAATTCTAACACCTCTAGATGCAGTGAGTGACTGGACGCCACAGGACTCCGTTCAGCGCCGACTGTTTCCCACTCGGTGTTCGGGAATTGGCAGGATCGGTCGCCATCCGTTGACGTCGTGTGTCGCTAAGCTGTCGTTTTGTGATCGGGACTGTGGAGGGGTCAGTATACATGTAATCTTCTTCCAAGGCCCCAGTATATCTCCAGTGTAGGGTTTAGTGCGTCTAAACAGTAAATGTTTGGAAACTGTAAAATATTCTTTTTGTTCCCTGTTACAGTGGGTGATATTCGAGGGTGAATTCTTTATCATAAGGCTGTCTGTTCCAGACATCCCGGCCAAAGTTTAGTGCGTATTTTTTTACTACTGCCCTGCGTGCTGCCTCAGACATGTCAGACTTTCACCTTAGTTTTATGATAGCAATGACCTGCAAACAAACAGTGTGCAGTAGTTGTTTTACTGCGCAAAGTGCTATGTCTGTGCAATGTTTTTTTATCCTGAAGCAGGTCAGAATTGAACCCTTTAAAGCAAAGTAAATGGGTTAATTTGTCCTTGTCCGCGCTATGAAGACGTATGGGACTGGTGGTATAGCTCCACTGATCCTAAATCATGGCAGTAGATGGAGGTGAGTAGTTTCCTCACCCCTCTGTTGCTGTACCCCTCTGGGAAAAGGCCCACACTCCCCCTGGATAGGAGGCTGGGTTGTCCCCAGAGCCAGACTGGACTTCTGTAGAAGAGAAAAAATTTTTGCTTCCGCTGGGATTTGACGGGATTTAAATGGCGGTACCACATACAGAAAGGGGACCGCGGTAGCACAGTGGTTAAGGTGCTGTGCTGGTTCGATCCCAGCTGGTGTCATTGGAATTTTTATTGACATAAAATCCTTCCGATCGCACTATGGCCCTGGGGTCGATTCAGCCTCTAACAGAAATGAGTACCAGGAGTATTTCCTGGGGATAAAGGCGGCCGATGCGTAAGGCTGACAACCTACCACCATCCTGTGCCGTTGTCACGAAATCTGGGAACCTTAACTTCCTGGAACCCTCCGTGCCTGTAACGGGACTGCTTTACCTTTAACACATACAGAAGCCTCACATTCTGCGCATGCTGTATCTGTACATGCTGCATGCGATGAACCTATTATTTTGACGGGCAGCGTTAACTGGCTGGTCTTGGTAGTTGAGAGGCAGGTGTTTTGTGATCAAGTAAATGGGGCTTTAAATGTCATGGCGATGAAATTCGGGCTCGAAGGGTTGTTGTCCTTCTTGTTGGGCTGTTTTCTCGGAAATACGAAGGACTTCGAATATTAAGCACAACGGGAGAGCGTCACAACTTTGGGACAGCTGCATGTCCTTTCACCCGTAGACACATCTTCACGACGGTAGTTTCTGCAGTGCTGTTTCCACGCTGTCTGAACTCTTGGGTAATACGGTTACCACCTCCCCCCCCCCCAAATTGTTTCGTTGTACGTCGTTCTAAATTCGCCACGAAATTAGATGTCTTCAGCAGTTACTTTAGCTTCAAGTTTTCCATTGATGGTTCCAACATTGAGCCACTAAGTGACGCTGGTACTTTACGCTTTAACACACACCTAATTTCACGGCTGATTTAGAGTGCCCTATTCCGAAATGTGACGTGTTGCGGAGCTGGATTACTCTACCCTGTTTGTTCCTACAGACATTAGAGTCACGTCTCTGGTCTGCCCTGAGGACGTTACTGTGTTGGAATAGGCAGAATTTTATTCTTCTGACTGATTTCGTCTTGTGTTGGTGACTAGTGGAGTTGTGACTGATGTGAGAGTATGTGCTATCGGTAAAACTGGAACGCATGCACTGTCCGCCCTACAGACTTTAGAAACGTTCAATGGCAGGGGTGTATAAATTTTTCAAAACTGTAGGAACCATCTCAAACTTCCAGGCGCCAAAATGGTGACACGAGGCAAGACCCATACAGAAAGTATACAAATGTAAGGCGTCGACGTACGAAATTTAGTCGCCCGGGTGACCTGTCTCCCGGGGTTTATGCACCCTTGGTTAACGGATCAGAGTAGCTTGTAGTTTTACTATGTTTTTAGTGGTTTATGTGATGGCCGTGCCAATAAGTCAGACTGAATACTGTCGAACGGTTGGGTGGCTTGTGAACGGTAATTAAGAAGTATTTGGAAGGAAGTGGTCATAGCGTCACTATGGTTTATCTCGGTGTTTGCCTGCAGCTTACTTACTTACTTACTTACTTACTTACTCCATGGTGCAGAGT
>Ga0123355_10009814_pt1 | contig 14609 bp, 9 predicted proteins | sample TergutEmb28metaG_3_FD_89872 | JGI IMG/M metagenome (GOLD analysis project Ga0123355, IMG submission 89872) | Embiratermes neotenicus P1 segment gut microbial communities from Petit-Saut dam, French Guiana - Emb289 P1 | ecosystem: Host-associated > Arthropoda: Insects > Digestive system > Gut ...
CGCCCGCCCGGCGTGTCTGTTTCCGAACCCCGTGCAGCCCAGGGGGCTTCCGCAGGGTGTTGTTGCCCGCCATCCGGCTCCGTTTTGAGAGACCAGTTTAGCGCGGCGAAGCAAGCTGCTCGAAGAGCTGCCGGGCGGGAGCGTAATGGGAGTTTATTCTTAGCGCGACCGTCGTTTCCTCTACCGCTTCGCTCCTCTGACCCGATGCCGCGAGCGCGGTCGCAAGATTGGTATGGTATTCGGCGTCTGCGGGTGAAATCAGGACGGCAGACCGGAACTGTTCGATCGCCGCGGAGAACTGCTGCTGTTCACCATAGACCGCACCCAGGTTGTTGTGCAGGGAAGCCTGGAAGTTGTCGTTCGCGTTGTGGAATGCGAGGGCCCGGTTGAACCGTTGCGCAGCGGCGTTTAAGTCGCGTTTGTACTCCCAGGCGAGAAGGCCAAGCGCGTTCAATACATTTTCATCGTCCGGGCGGAGAGCAAACGCCCGGTTCAGCAGTTCCTCTGCTTTCTGCCAGCTGCCCGCTTTGAGCAAAACGTAGCCTTCCTTGGCGTCCGTCTCGGGATCAGCGGGAAGGATGCTGCGCCAGGTGTGAATGGCCGCCAAAGCCTGCGTGTACTGTCCGCGATCCGTGTAGAGCGACGAAAGTCCTCCGTAGGCCCGCGAAACGTCGAGGAAATCGGGCGGGTCTTCCTGCGCTGCCAGCTCAATCGCGGTTCGATAATGCGACTCGGCGGAATCCGCCGCATCGGTATTTGCGACACCGGGATCGTCGGCTTCTGTGGAGGCGACCATGAAATGGACAAATGGGGCTTTGGGTGACAACGGTAAGGTCCTGCGGAACAAGGTTCGGTCGTCGCGCCAGTCGGGGTTGCGGGCAAATGTCCGGACCGAGCATCCGGCTAAAACTGCGATGATCAACACGGTGGAAGCGGGTTTTTCGATCCCGTCTGGCAGGTGCTTCAGCAGGGCGCTCGAAAGCAACGCGACCAGCAAACAGAAACCAAACGAGGGCAGGAACAGGTAACGTTCGGTGAAAGCGTTTCTCCCCAGGAGATAAATGTTCATCTCGGGCAGCAACGACGCAAACACCCAGATTCCCCCGAACGCCGCTAATGGGGCACGGCGAAATCCGTACCAGACGGCTGCACCTGCGACAACTGCAAAAACGATGCCGACGACCGCCCGGGGTTCGAAAACCGACCGGACAGGGTTGAACACGTAGTAGGCATTCAACTCGACGGGGGCAATCAGCTTCCACCAGTAGCGTGCCAGGAGCTCTAAGTCGTTCAGCGCTACCTGGGCCGGCGTCAGCGCCCAATCGCGCTGGCGGGTCATGATGAATCCGAGCACCCGGAAACGAAGAAACAGATAACCGGCCAACACGCACCAGAAAGGCAGACTGAGCGTCGCCGCCCGGCGAAGTGTCTGTCTTGCGCCGGTTGAGCTCGCGCAGGCGGCATACGCAGCTACGAGCACGGGCAGAGCCGCAGCCGTCTCTTTCCAGAGCAATGCGAGTGCGAACATCAGCAGCGACGCGGACCAGAGGAGGGCAGGTTTCCAATGCGAGAAACCGCCGAGACCCGAGTTTTCGGCGCGTACTTGAAGAAACAATGCAAAGGAAATGAGGACGAAGAGCGTGCATCCAATCTCCGCGAGGGCCGAGATCCAGTCCACTGCTTCGGTGTGGACAGGGTGGACGGCAAACAGCGCGGCGGCAACCGATGCGAGCAGAAAGCGGCCGGTCAATTTCAGGTACACCATGAATGCGGCCAGGGCGGCGGCAAAGGCCAAAAGAATGCTCAGAATATGGAGGTGGAGCGGGTCCAATCCGGCCACCTCGCCCGTAATGCGATAGAACGCCATCTGCAACGGCCTGTAGTAATTGGACTTCCAGGTTTGGCCGCGGCCCTCTTGATACACCGCGACGTCTGAGGAAAACAAGCTCTTCCACGAAGCGGTCGCGCGAAGCTCGGGATTCATGACCACCTGCTCGTGATCATCCCAAACGAAACCATTGCGCGCGCTGTTCCCGTACGCGCCCAGGAACAGCACGCCTAGAAGCAGAATTACAATCCCGAGCCGAATCGGATTCGAAATCTCACTTTCCGACGCGGGCGAGTGATTCCGAGATCGCCCGGCAGTCCGGCGCTTGGCCCTGATTCGATGCACACTTGAGTCCGGCATTCAAAATGTCTTAAAGCAATTCGACGGCATCCCTGGGCGAGGCTGCCTCGCCCGCTCGGCCGTGTTACGCCGCAGCCCGGTCAGCGAGTCCAAGGCATTGGCCCTGGACAGCCCCTAAAGAGCAGCAGAAGATCGGCACCCCTGATCCGCAGCACGGCGCTCTAGTACCGCAGGCAGGTTTGAGCCGGCGTGCAGGCCGAGGCAAACTCACCTTGCTCTGCCCTCCGCTTCGAACCTACGATTCGCTGAAGTCGATCATCACCGGGGCCGCCCGGAAACCTCGAGTCTTGATTCCCACGTAGAGCAGGCCGGCGGCGAACCAGATTCCTCCGACCGTCTTCGCCAACGGATTCAGGTTCCACCAGATCAAGCTGCAAAACAGAAAGCCGATCAGCGGAAGAACTACATCGAGCAGTATTCGCGTTCGGTAGCCCTCCTGCCTGGCCACGGCGAACCGCCAGAAGGTGGCGAGATTCACTCCCATGAAAGCCAGAAATGCGCCAAAGTTGAGCAGCTCGCCTGCGTGCTCATAGGCGCTGCCCACGTAGTTCAGCAGAACCGCGCCCGCGAAGGAAAGAAAACCAATGAGGAGAATATTGAAGGTTGGCGTGTTGCTGCCCGGCTTCAAGTAGCCGAACGTTCTGCGCGGGAGCACGCCGTCGCGGCCCATGCCAAACAGCAGGCGGGCTGCGCCGAGCGTTCCCGTCAGCCCGCTGCCGAATGCGGCCACAATCAAAACAAATCCCATGGCGTTAAAAAGAAAGGCCCCGCCGACGCGCTTGCAGATGTCCATGAAGGCGGTCTCGAGGTTGGGAAACGAGCGCCAATCGGGCCACACCCGGGCTCCCAGATACGCTTCAAAGGCGCTGCATACGCCGGCAAAGATGCAGGTGGCCACGACGGCGACCAGGACGTTGCGCTTGGGATTTTCGACATCTTCGGCCAAGGTAGTCACGCCGTCGAAACCGATGTAGGTCAGCGCGGCAAACGAGGTCGCGGTTAGAATGCGGTGCGCATTGAACGTCTTGGGATCGTAAAGAGGCTGCAGGGAAAAAAGCCCCTGCCATCCCTGGCCGCCATACAAATAACGGACGGCCAGCACGACAAAGATCAGCACGACCGCCGACATTACGGCCAACAAGACCTTGTTGGATCGCGCGGAGGCTTTCACGCCCGCGAGATTGAGCAGGGTCATGATGCCTGCGATGATCGCCGCCCACACCACGTAGGGAACCGTGGTCAGGTAACGTTCATGCAAGGCGGTTGAAATCCAGACCGTATTAATCAGCGGCTGCAGAAGATAGTCGAGAATCATCGCCCAGCCGGCGAGAAAGCCGAGATGCGGATTCAATCCCTTGCCGACGTAGGTGTACGCCGATCCTGCCATGGGATAGAGCGCGGCCATGCGCCCGTAGCTGACCGCCGTGATGAGCATGGCAAAAAGAGCGATCAGGATGATGGTGACGAAGTGGCCGTCGGAAAGTTTTTGCGCCACCCCGTATAGGGGGACGGGCGCAATGGGCTGAATGAGAACGATGCCGTAGAAGATCAGGTCCCAGACACTGAGAACAGGTTTCAGGCGCGGTGCGGAAGAGGCGGCGGTCGCGGTTTCCATGTGCGGGTATTGGAATTTGTGCGATGCCGAAAAGTCAACGGTTAAAACGATTCAGGAGACTTGACCGATGTCGGGGCGGCGCCGGCCGCGAAGCGGAAAAGCGCGTACAGCGAATCCCGAGCTGCATCGGGGTGGTTCAATGTGCACAAAGGCGCGCAAAGCTCCCGTCACGGAGCTCTCTGCAACTCCCGTTGATTCAGCAACATGGGGCCCGCAATGTCCCCGGCTAGCGCCGGGCTCTGTTTTCAAACTCGTAGGAATACCCCTTCGGCTCGTTCCCCGACACAAACCGGGTGTTGAACTCCAGCTGGTAATTCAGGTGCTCGTCATCGCCGGGGAACCGCTTCCCGGGATAAGGATACGTTCCCATCTGGCGGAAGGGCAGCGGTCCGACCGTATTTCCTTCGGCGGCGTAGAAATCCATGTCTTTTTCATAGCCATTGGCCATGAAGAAGTAGTCGCGCGTCCAGCCTTTTGGAGGCGCCGGCAATTTCCCGGGATCGAATTCGAGGGCGACTTCTTCGCCCGAACCGAAGACGACCGGCTTGTCGTCGAACCGGCTGAGTAGCGCGAGGACGTCGCCGTAGCGCGTATATTCTCCCGCCTGGCGCGCATAGGGGCCTGTGCGGCTGACCTCGTCGTAGACATACTTCACATTTCCGGGCGGCAGGCCTTCGATCTGGCGCGGGTAGCCGTGGAATTCGAGACTGGCGCGGGTGAGCGGAACCTCGCGCAGTTTGAAGTCCTGGTTTCCGCCGCCGCGGTCGACAAGGATGCTGTCCCAATAGATTTGCAGGTTGGTGGTGATGCGAAGCTTTTCCGTTCCCTCGGGAACTTTGCCGCTGAGATCGACGGTGATCGTCTTGGGCAGCCCCGCCGGAAAGCCCATATCATCGAGCACCCGGACCCATCGTCCGGGGCCCGGAGAGGGACTGGGGGGCGCACCCGGCCCACGACCGTTGACGAAGGCCTCGACATACGGGGCCACCCCCACAATGCCGGCCTGCGAAGCCGCATACATTCCGGTTGCGGTGAAGTATTCGATTTCGCCGTGCATGACGAGCTCGAGCGGCCCTCCACGATACGGTTCCCCCAGGTCGAGAATCAGGCTGTGCGGTCGGGTGAAGCCCTTGAATGGGAGCAGGTCGAAGTTGCCGACGTATCGGTGCGCAGCCAGATCGGGAAGAAGATTCTTTCCCTTGTCGTCCCAGACGCCGGCGGGCAGCTTCGCCTCACGGCTCGTGACCACCCTGAACTCCGGATACGGCGGATTGCTGGCGAAATATTCGTTCGGATACACGTTCTCGCCGGCAGGATGATCGACAGCGAACAGCTTTACGGCATCGAGGTAGACGACTTCCTCCATCGGCTCCATCAGGCGAAACCCGAATACCGGGCCCGGACTCTGACTTTGACTTTGAACCGTCCGCATCGCGTTCCGGTCCACCTTCACGTACTCGGTCGGGCGGGGAATATTCCGCTCGCCGGGCGCAACCCAATGTCCGACAACTCCGGCCCCGAGAATGTCCGCCACCAGTTCATAGTGTTTGCCGTCCCAGACAAACAGCGTCGGACAAGAGCTCCCCCGGCGGTCCAGCTCGAGAAGGTCCTTCTGCTGATTCCGGGCCACCTCGACCTCATCCTGCAACACGCCGGTCGGCCACAACAGGCGCACCACGTCCGCCTGGCTGGCTTGACCGAGGCCCACCGTCAAATACGGCGAGTTCTGGCCCAGGTATCCGTTCGAGCCGTAAATCTCGTATTTCTGACGAATGCCATCGGAGAAAACTTCCACCTTGGTCCCGATGGCGCTCTTGTTGTCGTTCAGCCCCTTGAGCGCCAAGCGCAGCCAGTGGTTCTGGTTGCCGCCTTCGTTCTTGAGCACGACCGCAGGGCCCCGGGCCTGAGTAATGACGAGGTCGGTCGCGCCGTCGTTGTCGTAGTCGCCCGTGATGATGGCGCCGGGGCGGTTGAGCTGAATCCGGTCGAGCCCGACATCGGCGGTGACGTCTTTCCACCCGTCCGGCCCCAGATTGCGGAACAGCTTTATTTCTCCCTTGCCCTGGCTTGTCTCTCCGACGGCAACCAGGTCAACCCAGCCGTCGTTGTCATAGTCGAAGGCGGCGACGCCCGAAGCGGCCGTCCAGCGGATGTCGGGGAGGGTGATTCGCTTGAAAGATTTGCCCTGATTGTTATGCCAGAGGGTAAGGGCTGGAGAACCCTTATGGGTCAAGGCCAGATCCATCCAGCCGTCGTGATCGAAATCAGCCACCGCCACCCCGGCTGCCGGTTCCGCATCGCCCGGAAACACGTCCGCCGCCCGAAATGCGCCCTCTCTAGGATTCTCCAGCACTCTGGCGCCTCTCGCGCTTCCTGCGAGGACGAGGTCTATCGCCCGGTCATTGTTAAAGTCGGTCCCGATGGCTGCGCTCGCGGGCCCGGAAAGCCCGGTATTCTCTGTAACGTCGGTAAACGTGCCGTTCCCGTTGTTTCGCCACATTACACTGCCGGCCGCTTGCTCTCCGCGAGTGACGGCAAGGCCCGAACCTGGCGGGGTGACCGAGCCCAACCCGCCGGCAACGAACAGGTCCAGGTCTCCATCGTGATCGTAGTCGATAAAAGTCAATCCCCGCCCGCCGCCTCTTATGCCAGCCGACTCGGTGACGTCTTTGAAGGTCCCGTTCTTTTCGTTGTGAAGCAGTCTGGTCCCGGAATCAGAAACCAGGGCGAGGTCCGGAAGGCCGTCGTTGTCGTAGTCGCCCGCCGTACAACTCAGGGTATCGACGTCCGCGTTGAGTCCTGCGGATTTGGTCACGTTCTCGAACTTGCCGTTTCCCAGATTGTGATACAGCGCGACGCCTCCCTGGGAGCGGGTGCGCGCCAGAAGAAGATCAATCCGGCCGTCCATGTCGTAGTCCAGAAAACACGCGCCCGCGCCGGGCTGCCGCTCTGGCAACGGGCTGGTCTCCGCGGACTGCGAAACCGGCCTGGTCTCAAGCCCGGCATCGCCGGTGACGTCGCGAAACTTCACTGGAATTGCGGGCGGTACCGTTTGCGCGGGTCGAGGAGACTCCTCGCACAGCGAATACTTCCCCTGGTCGCCGTAGGCCAGGCTCATAGCGGAGCCGAGCTTGTGCTGGGTAATGTACTGAAAGCGCGCCAGGTGCTCGCGGGCGGCCGGCGTATTGCCCGATTGCTGGTAGGCGCGCGACAGACCGAACTGGGCCGAGGCGTGCAGCGGATTCAGCTTGAGGGCATGCTCGAAGGCATCGATCGCCTGCGGGTACTGCCTGAGCTGTGCGTAAACCGTGCCCAGGAAGTACCAGGTATCGGCGTCCGCGTCGTCGATTTCGATCACACGTTTGAAGGCATCGACGGCGGCCTGGGGATCGCTGCTGTTTTTCTCGAGCATGCCGAGCCCATACCACGCCCGTGGATCTTTGGGATTTTCTCTCGCTGCCTCCTCGAGAACTTGTTTTGCCTGATCCACCCGCGCAAGACTCAGCAGCGCAATTCCCTGATTCACTCGGGCGGCGCCCAGGTTGGGATCGGCGGCCCAGGCGCCTTCAAAGGATTTCAGGGCCTTCTCAAAAAGCTGCTGGTTCATGTACGCGCAGCCAAGATTGTTCAAGCGCGCGGCCTCGGCGGGATCCGGTTTCTTCTCCGCGAACCCCACGATGAAAACCAGGGCAGCCGGCACCAGCAAGCCCGAAAGCGAGAATAGGCGTTTCGTCCTCATCATGAACCATTCATCACGGGGTCATGGATTACGGCGATTATGGCGGCGCGCGTCACGAGACGCCAGGCGGCGGCCCGACACCGCCGCATGCCTCTTCGATGATCTTTGCCACCTCAAGGACCAGCCCTTCTTCCCATGGCCGGGCGGCAACCTGCACTCCGATGGGCAGGCCTTCCGGCGAACGGGAGACCGGAACCGTTGCGGCCGGCATTCCCAGCAGATTGAACCACGCGCAATAACTCCAGGCGTCGAGATAGTCGACCGGCTGTCCGTCAATTTGCCAGCGGCGTTCGCCGTGGCGGAACGCGGGAACCGATGCCACCGGGCAAACGAGCACCGGAAATCCTTCCATCTGCTCGAAGACCTCGATTCGCACGAGATCGCGCCCGATCCAGGTGTCGAGCAGCGTTTCGGCAGTGTGCGGGGCTTCCCGGGCAACCCAGCCATTGAACTCCTTTAAGATGGGGCTGATTTCCGACTCGTGGCCCGCCAGCATCGGCCCCAGCAGCATGCCGCCCGCGACCCCGAAAAACTTCCACCACAGCTGGCGCGCTTTTTCAAGACCTCTGGGACGGTGGGGCTCAACGACCAGCCCGGCGCCCTCTAACGCCTTGGCCGCGCGCCCGACAGCCTGGCGCGTTTCCCGGGTAACGGGGGTGCGGCCATCGTCTTCAAAATACGCGACGCGAAGTTTCCGTACCGCACCCGGACCAGGCCGGCGAATGGGGACGGGAGCAAACGAGGGGTCGCCCACATCCGGGCCTTCCATAACTTCGAACAGCAGCTCAAGATCGCGTACGCATCTCGCCATTGGACCGACGACCCCAAGCAAGGCAAATGGCCCGACCGAGGGGGGAAAGTGGCCGGTCGCGGGAATCCGCCCGGGCGTCGGCTTCAGGCCGCAGATTCCGCAAAAGTGCGCGGGTACCCGGATGGATCCGCCGCCATCGCTTCCCACCCCTCCCGCCGAGCAGCCGGAGGCAATGGCTGCCGCTTCCCCGCCGCTGGATCCGCCGGCGGTTCGTCGAAAGTCCCAGGGGTTCGGGGTGCGGCCATAGAGGAGATTGTCGGTCTCCCATGCCATCAGGAGTTCAGCCGTGTTGGTAACGCCGAGCGCCACGGCTCCGGCCTCGTGGAGACGCGAAACCAGGGGCGCGTCCCGCTTGGCGATCCGGCCCGCGCGCAGCCGGGTTCCCGCCTCCGAGCGCATGCCTCGGACCTCGATGGCGCTCTTGATGCTGACCGGCACGCCGCATAACGGTCCGCATTGTCCGCCCATCACGGCGGATTCGGCCGCCCGCGCCCGGCGCCGGGCGCCCCGGGCGTCCACTTGCACGTAGGCATGGAGCTCGGGATTCAGCTTGCCGATGCGGTCCAGGTGACTTTCGACCAATTCGACCGGCGAAAGCTCGCGCTTGCGCACCAGTTCCGCCATTTTCCACAAAGGAAGAAAATTGAGATCGGTGCCGGACACGCACACGGAGTCTAGCACGCGGCCGAACCAGACACGAGCGGCTCCCTTTCGCGGTCCCCGCACTTCCGGGGCAGGATTTTAGTTGGGTCTTAGGCGGCCCTGCGCTGACCCGATTTTCTTGGCGGGACCTTCTGGCCTTTCTTGCGCGCCTCGGAAAGTCCGATGGCTACGGCCTGCTTGCGGCTTGTCACCTTTGCGCCTTTCCGGCTTTTGCCCGAACGCAGGGTTCCGGCTTTTTTGCGGCGCACGGCGCTGGCGACGGTTTTGCTGGCGCCCTTGCTGTAGCGGCGGCGAGTGGACTTTTTCTTTGCTGGCATATTTCCTCCTGACACTTAGAGAGCGCGCTTACGTTTCAGGTTGTGCGGCCGCGACCGCATCCGTTCTCCCGGCTGCTAATCTGTTAGAGAACTCGGGCGATGAAAAAAATCGTTCTCATCAACATTTCCGGCAGCGACCGGCCGGGCTTGACCAGTTCGCTTGCCGAAACCCTGGCCACGCACGGCGCGCGCATCCTGGATATCGGGCAGGCCGTGGTTCACGAGACCCTGGCGCTTGCCATGCTCATTGAAGTTGCGGGAATGGAGGAGTTCACTCCGCTCAAAAAAGATCTGATCGTCAAAGCGCACGAGCTCGAACTCAAGATCAAGCTCACGCCGGTGAGCGAAGAGTCGTTCGAGGGCTGGGTCGAATCGCAAGCAAAGTTCCGCTTTGTGGTCAGCATGCTGGGCCGGGCAATCACCGCCGCGCAGCTGGCCGCCGTCAGCTCGGCGATTTCCACCCATGCGTTCAACATCGACCGCATCGAACGGCTCTCGGGAAGGCTCTCGCTGACCGGGCGGGTCGCAAACTCGAAAGCCTGCATCGAGTTCGAACTGAGCGGCGAGAAAGACGGTTCCCGGGCGCTGCGGGCGGCCCTCGCGGAAATGACGCGCCGGTTCGAAATCGATATCGCCTTCCAGCGGGAAAGCATCTACCGCCGCAACCGGCGGCTGGTGGCCTTCGACATGGACTCTACGCTGATTCAGGCCGAGGTCATCGATGAGCTCGCCAAGCTGCACGGCGTCGGCGAGGAGGTTGCCGCGATCACCGCCGCCGCCATGCGCGGCGAGCTCGATTTCAAGCAGAGCCTCGCCCGCCGGGTCGGGCTGCTCGGCGGACTTCGCGAAGAGCGGTTGCGGGATCTCGTCGACTCGATCCAACTCGCCGAAGGCGCGGAACGGCTGATTTCGACGCTGAAAGGGCTGGGCTACAAGACCGCCATCCTCTCCGGCGGCTTTGAATTCTTCGGCAGGCATCTGCAGGCGCGGCTGGGGATCGATTACGTGTTTGCCAATGATCTGGAGATCGCCCAGGGAGCGCTGACCGGACGTCTGGCTTCGGAAATCGTCGACGGACGGAAGAAAGCCGAGCTGCTCGCATCCATCGCGCGAAAGGAAAATATCTCTCTCGATCAGGTGGTCGCAATTGGCGACGGCGCCAATGATCTTCCCATGCTCGAAATCGCCGGCATGGGCATCGCCTTCCACGCGAAACCCCACGTCCGCGCAAGCGCCAGTCAGGCGGTCTCCCATCTTGGCCTCGACAGCGTTCTTTACCTGCTGGGGGTGCGCGACCGGGACCTCGACCGCGCGGAGTTTCGCTCGCGGCCCACCCCGTGACACGCGCGGCGCCGGAGCCGTCTTGGGGCTCCGGCCCGGGCTTGGTTGCGGCCGCAGACCGCAGAGCACAAAACCACGGCGAGCCTGAGATGACGGCTGAGGCCGGGACCACATCCAAGGGTATCGAGAAGCAGGTGGCGAGATGCCCATCGATCAGGCTCGCATCCAGAAGGCGCTGAGACAGCTCGGAAAATTCGCCGCCCGAGTGCCAAAGGATCCCTCGCCCGAGGCCGTCCACGAGCTGCGCTCGAGCGCGCGCAGGCTGCTCGCGACCTTCGGAGCCTTGTCGCTCGATTCCAAGTCCAACGAACGGCTGTTGCTGAAGCGCGTCCGCAAGATCCACAGGCGGGCGGGAAAGGTCAGGGATCTTGACGTGCTGAGCGGGCACCTGGCCACGATCGACCTGGAGGGAGAAAGCGCGTGCCGGACGAGGCTCGCGAGGCACTTCGCCCGCGAACGCGCCAGGCAGGCGAGGAAATTGCACGACGAGATCTCAGGTCAACGCGCCGAGCTCAACTCCCGTCTTAGCGGGGCATCGCGGGAGGTGAAGAGATTTCTGAAGAAGAACGAGCCCGAACCGTCGTCGCTGGCCGCGGCGCACGCGCTCGAGCTCGCCGGCGCGCTCGAGGACCCTGAACGGTTGCATCGCGGAAATCTGCATCTCTACCGGCTCAAGGTGAAGCAATTGCGCGACGTCCTGCAGCTTGCCCCCGGACCGGGTTCCCGCCTGGTGGACGACCTGGGCAAAGTGAAAGACGCCATCGGAGAATGGCACGACTGGGAGGAACTGGCGGCCGTTGCCGGTGAGGTCCTCAACCACGGCGCCGGCTGCAAACTCGAGCAGGAACTGAGAGAGATCTGCGACAGGAAGTTTCGCGACGCCCTCCTGGCGGCCGAAGACCTGCGCCGGCACTATGCCGGGCGGCCGGCGAAAAAGCCGAGCCGGTCGGTAAGAATCGGCTCTCTGGCTTTGAGCAACGCGGCCGCGCTCGCAGCCGGCCGTCGAGCCCGATGATCGAGGGCGATCGACCGCGCCCGATGCCGGGTTCCTTCCCGAACCAGGCCTTCCATTTGAAATTGCGCGTCGCGCCGGGATAGCATTCCCGCTTGAACTCTATCGTGAGGCGCCGATGCAAAAACTCCTGTGGATCCTAAGTTACCTCGTGCTCGCAACCTGCGCGCAGGCTCAGCAAAACCCGGCAACCGAGATTCGCTTTCGCGCGGTCCTTGATCTCACCCATGCCCTGGGCGAAAACAATCCCGCGTACGAGCAAGCGGCCGAACCGCCGTTCCACGCAAAAACGGTGGGGACCATTGAAAAAAATCTCTACTTCGCCCGCGAAATCTGCCTGCCTGAGCATTTCGGCACGCATCTCGATGCCCCGGCGCATTTCGCCCGGGGGCAATGGACCGTCGATCAGATTCCGCCGGAACGGTTCATCGCGCCCCTGGTCGTCCTTGACGTTCGCAGCCGCGCCGCGGCCAATCCCGACTACCAGCTGTCGGCCGCGGACGTTTCCGCCTGGGAAAAACTGCACGCCCAGGTGCCGCCGGGCTCGGTCGTCGTGGCCAACACGGGATGGGGCTCGCGCTGGAGTTCCCCCGAGCAATACCGCAATGCCGACCGAAAGGGCGTCATGCACTTTCCCGGATATTCTCTGGCGGCCGCCCGCCTGCTGGTCGAGGAACGCAAAGTGTATGGCCTCGGCATTGACACCCTCAGCATCGACTACGGCCCGTCGCAGGATTTTCCCGTCCACCGGTACACGCTGGCGCACCGCCTCTATCATCTCGAGAATGTCGCCGATCTCGACCGCCTGCCCGCCCGCGGGTCTACGGTTGTGGTGGCGCCGATCAAGCTCGAAGGGGGGTCGGGCGGCCCGGTGAGAATTTTCGCGCTGGTTCCCTAGGGCCTTCTCTCCATCCGAAGCCATGCGAATCTCGATCGACACCGGGGGCACTTTCACCGACTGCGTGTATCTCCGGGATGGACGTCCCGCGGTCCTGAAGCTCCCTTCGGCGCCCGCGGATCCGGCAAGGCCGGTGCTTGAGGCCGTCCGCCGGATCGCCGGGCCCGAGACCGCGGAAGTCCGTCACGGCACAACCATCGGGACCAATGCATTGCTCGAACGGACGGGCGCGCGCGTGGCCTTCGTGACCACGCGCGGATTTGAAGACACGATCTCGATCGGCCGCCAGGCGCGGCAGCATCTTTACGACTGGATGGCGGCTCCGGCGCCTTCGCTCGTACCCGGCGAATTGCGCTTCGGAGTCGGGGAGCGAACCAGCGCCGAAGGCGAAATTCTCGCATCCCCATCGGCCGAAGAACTCGAAGAACTGGCCGGGAAGATACGCGCCGCAGGCGCCCAGAGCATTGCCGTCTCGCTCCTCTACTCCTTCGGCAATCCCCGGAACGAGCAAACGCTGGTCGCTGCGCTCGGCGATCTCGGCCTGCCGGTTTCGGTCTCGCACCAGATTCTGCCTGAATTTCGCGAATACGAGCGCGCCGCCGCGGTCGTCGTCAATGCCTATCTCGCGCCCAAGGCCGGTGCCTATGTCCGCCGGCTTGAGTCCGCCATTAGGGGCCAGCAGGGCGGGCGGTTCTACGTGATGCAGTCGTCGGGCGGAATCATTTCGGCGAAGGTTGCCGGCGAAGAACCGGTGCGGACGGTGCTTTCCGGGCCCGCCGGGGGCGTGATCGGCGCGCACCGGGTGGCGCAGCTTGCCGGGTTTCAAAAGATCATCAGCTTCGACATGGGCGGCACCTCGACCGACGTCTCGCTCATCGACGTCGACGGCCCCAAAATTACCCGTGAGTCCGCAATCGGGGAAATCCCGGTGTCGGTTCCCATGCTCGACATTCACACCGCAGGCGCGGGCGGGGGATCGCTCGCCTGGTTCGACCGCGGCGGCATCCTGCAGGTCGGTCCGCGATCGGCGGGGGCCGACCCGGGGCCGATCTGCTACGGCCGCGGCGCCGAGCCCACCGTAACCGACGCCAATCTTGTGCTCGGGCGGCTCGATTCCGAACTCGCGCTCGCCGCCACCATCGATCTCGACGCGGCACGGACCCGGCGCCGGATGGAGGAGACGCGGGCGCCCATCGCTTCGGTCGAGCAATTCGCTTCCGGAATCCTCCGGGTCGTAGAAGCCGAGATGGAAAGGGCGATACGGCTCATTTCGCTCGAACGGGGACACGATCCGCGCGAGTTCACGCTGGTCGCCTTCGGCGGCGCCGGCCCGCTGCACGCCTGCGCCCTGGCGCGGGCGCTCAAGATCCCGCGGGTTCTGGTCCCGGCGATGCCCGGAGCGCTTTCGGCGCTGGGCATCCTCGGCGCCGATATTGTGCGCGACTACTCGCGAACCGTGATGGTCCCCGTCCCCGGGTCCATCAGCCCGGGCGAGGCCCGAGGCTTCGACCGCCATTTCGCCGATCTCGAGAGGCAAGCGCTCGCCGAGTTTGCCCGCGACGGCCTCGCGGGGGTCTCGGTTCGTTCCGCCGATCTTCGTTACCGGGGCCAGGGTTATGAAATCAATGTGCCCGGGGGAGAAAATCTATTCGAGCGCTTTCACGAGGCGCACCGCAAGCGCTACGGCCACGCGGACCCGGCGGGTCCGGTCGAGGTGGTAAACGTGCGGGTGCGAATGATTTCGCGGTCGGCGCCCATCGATTTCGCACGCGGACCCGCGGGCGGAGGAGACGCGGGCGACGCCGGCGTGAAGAGAAAAAAAGTGATGTTCGAAGAGGAATGGGTCGAAGCCGGGGTTTTCGACCGCAACCGGCTTCGGCCGGGAAATTCGATTTCGGGACCTGCGATCGTGCATGAGTACAGCGCGACGACCGTGGTTCCGCCGGGATGGCGCGCCACGGTGGATGCATATTCGAACTTAATCATCGAAATTTAAGCCTGGATTCAAAGAAACCGGGCTTGACC
>Ga0123355_10009815_pt1 | contig 14608 bp, 6 predicted proteins | sample TergutEmb28metaG_3_FD_89872 | JGI IMG/M metagenome (GOLD analysis project Ga0123355, IMG submission 89872) | Embiratermes neotenicus P1 segment gut microbial communities from Petit-Saut dam, French Guiana - Emb289 P1 | ecosystem: Host-associated > Arthropoda: Insects > Digestive system > Gut ...
ATATAATATAATATAATATAATATAATATAATATAATATAATATAATATAATATAATATAATATAATATAATATATTATAATATAATATAATATAATATAATATAATATAATATAATATAATAATATGATAAAACAAATTTTGATTCCCGACAGGGGCTAATATTATTTCTTTTATTTTCCACATACAGCTACGTTCTGGGGCTACTATACAATTCTCTACTGGGACTTCGGGCTTTCTGGGGTGTAAGTTGGCCAGAACGTGAAGCTGACAGCTCACCTTCATCAAGTGTTATGAATAAGTCATTTATCTCTTCTCCTATTATATGCCTGCGTGGCGTGGGTCATGCATGCAGAGACGCCTTATTTGTACCTTAATGAACGTGTAACATGTGTTTCAAATTTGAGATCATCTTAAAATCGAATTTAATTTTTCAGTAAATTAGTTGTACAAAATACTATTAGCTATCGCTGGGTATTGTATTGGCTGTATGAAATTAGAAGCAATGAGAAGTTTCACTTCTCGGTAGGAAATGGTAAAACCAATGATACCCCAAGAGAACAAATATTGGTTTTTATCAAACTTCGATTCCCGATCAAATATCATTCTGATTATTATCCTCTTTCATCTGATACGCCTGGACATGATATTGTTAAGTATTTTAAGCTCGATCTGAATTCTTTTCTCCTCTCCCTCATCGTCTCTTTGTGCTAGACTTCCTGCCCAAATAAAATACCTGTAGGTTTCGCGGAAGAGGTTCTGTGGCCTGTTCAATTAGGATTTTATTGTGTAAAGTTGAATCTTGTCCAGTGTGTAGGACCCATTGGACAGGGGTTGGGAACAAAGTAACTTCTAACGAACACAGGAGAATGTGCTGATATACAACCATTCCTCCAGTCATTCTAGTGTAGGCGAAATGGAGCATGTGTAGCTGTGGCCGGTCTCATATGTAGCCTCTTCCAATGCGGACAGGACATATAGCTAAACAATACAGGCAATTTGTGTGTAAGGTGACATTAAGGCGCGTTCGCATACCCATTGTTGCCATGGAAAAAAAAACAAGAGTATTAAATATTCTGAGTCTTTCTGTGGCCTTAGTTATTCAGCTTGAACAGCGCATGCGCTATATTATATTGTAATCTGTTGACTCTCCGGCTCTACCACATTTTCCCAAATTATCTTATAAAGCGTACGATTTTCGGAAAAAAAGTTATTAAACATAAAACATGTTTTTTGAGCTTCTCTATAATTTTTGTCTGAAATACTTTGCATTATAAGAATAATTCAAATAAATATTATCATAAATTGACATAAGTACTCATGTAAAATATCCGTCATTCTTGTTATACTTGAATGAAACCTGACTTTTATCAACAGATCTTTAGAAAATTCTCAAATATAAAATTTCATGGAAATACGTCCAGTGAGATCCTAGTTGTTCCTTGCGGAAGGACCAACGGACACGATTAAGCTAACAGCCGCTTTTGACCATTTTGCGAAGGCGCCTAAAACCAGAGGACCCGGTAATATTGCAATGAAGCAGTAATTACATCAGAAATGGGATTACTATTTTCGAAACTCAAATTTTCTTGGAAGAAATGACGGTCGTTTTCAACAATGAGCAAGTTTTTCTTCACAAGCAGGATTGAGCGCTGCCGAGCTGACACGTCCTGCGTCGCTCAACCGCAAGCAACCCTAAGTTAATGTAACGTCATATATACACGCATAAGATTAGTGATGGAACATCTGTCAATGGACGCTTCTTTCTGGGGTGTGATGATGCATATTTTAGCATAGTCCATGAAATGATGATAAAGTACTATTAAGTCCTTCTACTTTGAATCAGAGACAGTGACTTATGAACAGCTTTCCCGTAGAAGCTATACGTGCGCACAGGTCACTTCCGCAGTACACAAGCCTGATGCATGGTTGTTCTCTTGCCAAGAAGTGGTTGATACTTTTTACAGAATGAAGCTAATGACCCGCTAATATTCAATTAAAAAGGAGGAAAAAGTACCTACGTTCTTTCAAGCCACGTCCTTCCCCGAGGCACCGAAAATACGTTACGTTAATAGAGAGCCGTCATGAATCCGTAATCACAATTGCTGAGAGTTAAGGCCATGGTTAGTGTAATGCTGCTTGACAAGAGCACGCGGTCTATGCATGCCATTCAGGGCAGCGTGGCGCGTTTTCACTTCTCAGTAATGCTGCTAACTTGTTTTATATGCAATGGCTTTTATGGTTACGAAACTCAAAGATTAACTTTCTTCTTTACATTCTTTTTCTTTCTCTCTATTCTTCCTTCCTTCCTTAACTCTTTATATATTTTTCTTATGTTTTCTCCTATTCGTTTTGTTCCTATTTATTCTTTCTTACTTTCTTTCATGGGCACCTCTCTATGCATATGTATATGTGAATAAATACATATAAGTAGGTATCTATATATATGCATATATATACCTATTTATCTATGTACCTACGTATCTATCCATCCATCTATCCTTCGTCTGTCCGTTCGTCTCTTCTGCCTGCCTGCCTGTCTTTTCCTTTGTATGGTTGTAATCGATAATTAAATTCTGAGATAACGAATATTTAAGTGAACGTACAGTACCTAAGGGCTGATATATTTTTGAAACTTAAAGGGTTGGTAATAGCAGAGATGGATTTTGAGAAAGGTAAAATGACAGTTTTTTCTGCTGCACAGCTGTGCATTAAGGCCGCAACATGTAGACTTCTGTCAGTTGTAGAGACAGTGAACCGAGAAATTGGACGAAAATGAAGAAGGTTGTTTGTATTTGTTTAAATTCAACGGTTGTTCCATAGTAAGAAGGGTTAGAACCGCAGTACACTCTAGATGTATCCAGGGGTTTTACAGTTCAAGGCAGGAGGAGACGACAGAAGGGCGTTTGAGAAGCCACGTGGCAGAAGCCGTGACGTCAGTATGTAACTGTAGTGTGCCAGTTAAACGTAAACTTCCTGTCACAGAATGTCTTAAGTCTTCAGCAGTCTTTTTATGTTGGTAAACCGGTGATCGGTGTATGAAGTTTGTTGGAAGCTTAGTAAAAGTTTACTGGTCAAAGCAAAGTTGACCATGCCCACGACATGAAGGCACACATGGAGAGTACAAGTATAGCACCAGTTATTCTTAATCTCATCACTAGATAGGGGTGAGTGGTCAGCTTCCTGCCCCAGCCGCTTTACATCCGGGAAAAAGAGCTCACAGTGGGGACTAAACAGGAGGCTACAGGGCTCCAGAGTCGGTATTTAGGTTTTGAAGGAGCGACGTTGCTTCTTGTCGGGAATCAAACACCGGATATTTCAGCTCCAAAATAAATCAATAAATAGTATATATCCATACTTATCCATCATGAACTTCGGGTCTGAGCGGAGACGAACAAGTGACCCCCACAGATATTTTGTTCTCTCTCTCTGTCACACACACACACACAAATATATATATTCTACTAATGCGTTCCTGGGTTCATGCTCTTCGCATTTAGGATTTTTTGACCTTTGTTGTACCATTAAACCCTAAAGAAAATGACATTAGGTAAGGTTCAGTTAGCAGAAAGTAAAATTTGTAAAATAAATGCCGCCGCTTTCAATGATATGGGGCCAAAATCTCATGATAATTTAAAGATAATTTAACATTATTTTCGCGTCGTCCTTCTGGGTTTTGAAGAAATTTTATCATTAACATATCTTACGCTATTTATGGGTCCCCATTCCAAATAGATGTCACGGCCATTGTAACATCTCTGATTTTGACTTTATCTCCTTAACTCCACCCAAAGTAGCTTGCTGAGCACTCTGTTTTAAAACACTTGTACACTAACTGAGTGCTGAAGGCGGATGGTGACGAATTATATGGGAAAGAAACTTGTTATTAGTTTGATTTTGCTCGTAGGTAAATTTGGAGAACGGAAGGTGATTGTGAATGAAAAAGCAGAAGGAATCTGAGAGAAAGCAATTGACCTGACAGACCGCCAAAGGCGACGCGAAACCTCCTTCCGTATTACAGGATTCCGATCAGATAAACGTCGAATGTAAATGAGAAATTACGCTTTTGTCATGATCGTAGCAAAATTTCCATTACAGAGTTACATTTGACTCCAAATTTGAAATCGGTCCTAGTGGCGCCCATCGAAAATGACTTCCCACAAAATGATTATCACCTCGCCCAGTCGTGACGCAGAAATATACCTCTTACCTGAAGCTTTTCTCGGCCTTGTGAAGGTCGCAAAGATGCGCGAGGGTACTGACCTCTCCGTACATAGTCATGTAAGAAAGATTGGTTTCTTCTGACTTAGAATGTCCTAAAAATTAAGCAGATTATTGAATATCTCGATAAATACAATAAATTGTCACTTCCTTAGTTAATTAAAATTTTTGTTTCAGATATAAAACAGAACTCCTTGCACATAACATCGACCCGTTCAAGGCTATCATTACCCAGCGCTGAGCGGAATAAAAAGTGCACTATTTGTCTGTTTACTGTTTTGGACTGTGTACCTATGTGTTGTCATCAGCTGCTTAGACTATGTAACAATGAATCAGCGGTGGGAAGAATTGAAAGAAACAAATAGAAAATAAACAAGATTTATTGCTGCTGTAGATACAGCGATTAGGCTATGGGCTAGACGGTACGGAGTTTGATTTCCGGCATTATCAGAATTTTCCTCTTGTCAAAAAATTCCAAATTTGCTGAGGGGCCACCAAGGCTTTTGTTCCACGGACAGAAGACGTTTCTACCCCAGTGATAAGGGGGCCAGCGAATATACTGAACTCTTACCTCACACCTTTGCCAAGGGCTGAGATTCAGAATGAGTGGAACTAAATATCTGCTCTCTCCTACGTAATTTCACGTATTGCTTAGGACAAATTTACCTTTTTTTATTTTTTTCGAAGAATGTTATTCTAGTATTTGCTAAGATAAAGTAACGAAATATATTGGTCAGTATGGCCGGTCTAAGCAGTAAGTAGGAACGCATGTCATAAATGCCCTTCTTGAATTCGCAGCCGGAGTGGCATCTTTTTCCGAATCTCGCGCCAGCAGTGTAGCCGTGTTTACCAGATTCGTGTCTGGCCAAAAGTTCAGGCCTGAAATATCAATGACTGTTTCGTTATTCTAAAATAAAATTTTTAAATCAAGATTTGTAATAGAACGTATGTCTTGTTTTGAATATTATGGGGAAGGTTAAAATAGGTATTAAAAATGTAACACAGCCTCATATTAAAAAGAAACTTTATTGATGTCTGCTACGGGGCACCGGAATTTTGAGTATTTTGCATGTTTGTGTGTTGCCTTCAACCAGATCAGTGATTCTTCGCCCTTTGTATCTTGCGTCCTATCTGCGATTATATTACGGAAAAGTAGCCGCACCATTGTGAAAACAAAGTTTCTCTTGAAGAATAAAAGACCAACTTGATTGCACTTGCTCTTTTATTTCACTTCTTATGTGCTCAACATTTTTCGGACATTAATATATCCATCATCAGGAGCTTGCGACTATTCTGTTGAATTACCACATTGGTCGTATTGTTCTTGGTTCAATGTTTGTTGGAGTTTCGGTGTGGTTGGGTTGGAGTGGTATCCGTGTTACAGACTGAAGCTTCAGCTTTAGTTTCAGCTTTAGCTTCAGCCTGCAACACGGATACCACTCCAAACCAACCACACTGAAACTCCAATACACATCGAACCAAGAACAATACGACCAATCTGGTAATTCAACAGAATAGTCGCAAGCTCCTGACGATGGATATATTTATGTCCGAAACACGTTGAGCATATAAGAAGTGAAATAAAATAGCAAGTGCAATCATGTTGGTCTTTTATTCTTCAACTATCACAATGATGCACGGTCCAATAAACAAAAGTTTCTCTTCTTTAAAGAAACATATTTTTAAGTCAAGATTTTATAATATTTCAGTAATTATTTATAGATATCAATGTTTCTGATACTGCATGTCTCAACAAACCTACAGTCGAGTTCCACTGGAAGACTAACTTAGACCAATAACAATGCACTCTAATTATCCTCTACAATCATTTAATTTCACAAAATCTTTGCTTTTGAAACACACTTCTAAAGTCTAAAAATAAAACAAGGAGGTGGAAGAAAATATGTTGCTGAGAATATTTTTTACCTAATAAAATTTCCTTGTCTTCGACTGGCTGTGTATTGAGTCTTCAAGTTATCTACCTGTTGCATTACAACTCACTGGATATCACGTTAATGTCCTTGGCATGGAAACCCAAAAAAGAATTAGGTTCTGGGTCTTCCCACTCTTCTAAAACCCCCACTTCTTCTCACCACTAATAGCTTAAACGTACAAAGAAAATGAAAAGACAAAACACTCGTGATCGTAACAGAGTGTTTTGCGGAGGCAAGCAGCTTGTACTGGGGTAAGGAAGTGATGAAGTTCTTCAGAGAACGTCTTTAAATAGGTATTGTTTAAACTATTGTTCTATAAGTTAAGTTAAATTTTGGTTTGCAGAGATGGAGGGTAGAATATGAACTATTTGACTGTACTGTGAATATTCTCAGTATTCGATTTCTTGCCTAAGTTTCTTTCTTGCGGGTAAATATCTAGGTTATTATACCACCAAGCACTGTATGAAGACCAGTTCAGTTAAGCGTATGCAAAACTGGCAATAATTAATCGACCCACAAACATATTAGTAACCTGATATTTGCATGCTTCGTCCCTTGAAAATTATGTTATGATCGCGACACCAATTTCATCATCTGCATACCCAAAACCTTTCAGCAGAATTCTCTCTAATAGAATTTTCATTATATGACTTCCTCCCAAGTGTGAGATTTTAAATACGATTCTACATAAAAATAAAGTTCCCCAGAAGTTGTGTCCACATTAACGTGCTCAAACGGAAGTCCCACTGTCAGGTCTATGGATCCAGCTGAGTCTAGTCCTTAAATCAGAATTTGTTTCTTTAAAATATAATTTAATATTATCGTCTGAATGAGACTGGGCCTCTCGAGTGTCCAATTTACATTTATCTACCACCAGGCCCTAATGTCCTACATTTTTTACTAGCGTGTCCTGTTTTTTTCACCACCATTCTAATATTTCAGGAATTTATTTTCCTCCAGTATCCTCTTCATTAATGCTTCACAGGTCCAAAGGTTTTCTTCAATAATCGTTTCTCCGGCACAATGTATATGCAGTAGAACTTCACTTATCCGGGTTAATTGGAACGGTGAGCCATCCGGATATACAGAAAATCCGAATAATTGGACTTTTCTTTGAAAATAGGCTAAATTGGCAGTTTGAAGTTCGGCTGTTATTATTTACAGCATGTACCTGCTTCTAAACCTTTAGACCACGCCTCATTTGAAGTTCTAGAAGCCATAACACTGTACTGTATTTCATCCGATAACCGGTAATTTCAAGGCAAGTTAGTTATTCTCGACAGTTTACCCGAAGAACCAGGCCGATCCGGATCATCGGCGACCCGGATAGCCAAAGTGCGGATAAGTGGAGTTCTGCTGTATCTTCTTCAGGCAAAAATATCAATAACTGCATTTTATGTAAAGCATTTTAATAATGACTGGTTTAGAAAAATTATGTGATAAGCATTTAAAATACTGGATCTTCAAATTTTAGGATATTGTAATGAAATATGGACAACGGATTACAAAAGAAAATCCAGAGTGTGGGCCGTGCGATCAGATTCCAAGGATTACCAAAAAACTTTCAAGGTTGTGTAAAGAACTAATAAACTTATTTTACTTTAAGTAAACATTCGAGGAGCATGTGTGAAAATTCTGGGCTAGGAAAGGAATGGACTTGCTTTGTAGACGAATAAGAGGGAGAGTTATTCTCCAAATTAATGATAACTTGCAACTGAAAGAAGGAACTGAAGATAGTTGTTGTAGAAACTATTAGATCTACAAACATTTCGTAACACGTTCCGTCTCGGTGTGTTCTGTAGACCATCCGAACTCGATACGGGAAAGTTAAGATATCTGAATGCTACTCCTATGAAAGTAAAAGGAGAGAGAAGTGGTTGACTCTCTGTTTCGTTCCGTTGATGGTTTGTTTTGCTGGAGTGTGCCAATTGGCTAGCAGGAAGTAATCTGACTTCCCTTAAGGCAAACAGTTATTCTTATTTTTTCTTATTATGCTTAACTAGTTACAAGAAATGTTTCCTCCCCTTTACATACCAGAGTACAGACCTACGTTTTTGCTCAGATCAATATCTATATTATTTAAAAGAACGAATTAAGGGAAGGGAAGTCTGTTTAAACTTCCGCATGCCTTATATTGTCACATTGCGTGGGCACTGAAAGTAACTTGTACGTAGCTTAGGAAATAAATATCATCTCCTTCTTCTCTTATAGATGTTTGTGATGGACTATTCAGACCACTTAGTTGGATATGATTTTAACTTAAGGAGATTACACACAACAATATTTTAAATTAGACCTTTTATAGCATGTTATACCCATTCCCAACTGCTGTTGTAACTTTTCAGTTCCGTAGTGGTTACTCGCTGTTATCATCACCATGGCTTAACCCTTGGACGCCTAACGACCATTATAGGGGTCGTACCGCAGCGCTAACCTCTAAACGTTTCATTTTATATATTTATTCAACAAATATAGGTACCGAATATTTTAAACATGGTATATACTCTCCGTTTCTTTCTCTTAAAAATGCAGTTTGTTTCATAATTCTAATGTATTTGGTTCCTGTTTTATTCACATTTTATATACAGTGTGTGCTAAAATTAAAAAAAAAATTCCGGCGCCAAACGGTTAATAGTGACAAATATTTGTCACTGGATGTGATCCAAAGCAAATTTCATTAACTTCTCATCTTTGTCACTAAGACAGCACTGAATATTATGGCAGTCTTTAATATCACTTCTGTGAGGACATTAAATCCCGCTAAATTAGCTTTATCCTTCATGTCATTTCTTACAAATATCTCTGTTTACTAAAGTTTTTTAACATTTTTAGACGCGTTCGAAAAATTTGGAAAAGAGACATTTAGCTTCGTCATGTCTGTCCGTCCGTCCGTCTGTCGGCATGGAACAATTTGGCTCCCACTGAACGGAATTTCAAGAAACTTGATCCTTGTGTATTGTTCGAAAATATGTCGAGAGACTTCCAGGTTCATTGAAGTCTGACTAGAACGACGGACACTTTACATGAAAATATATGTACATTTATGGTAGTATCTATCTGAGTTCTTCTTAGAATGAGAAATGTTGCAGACAAAATTGTAGAGAAAATCGCAACACCTTCTTTGTATTCAAAAACGGTTTCCGAAAATCGTGCCGCTTATGAGATAATATGAAAAAATATGGTAGAGGAAACGAGGTCACAGATGACTATATAATATGGCGTATGCGCTTTGCATGCTGGGTAACTAAGGCAACATACTGACACTCATAACATGTAATAATTGTTTCATTTCTACAGCAGAAGTGGTTAAGCGAAGGCGTCTCAGTATTAAGTTATACGTATATTGTATACCTTGTTTTACTCTCCGACCCACATTTGTAACTTATAGTGATAGGAAACGTAAAATATATGTTGGGCTATATTTGTAGTCAGTAAGAAACTTAAAATTTCTTCTGTTAGTAACTACACATCTTCCATCTGACGTGGGCATAAGTCAATGCCGGTCGGCGGCCTGAAAATGCGTTATAAAATTATGAACTCAACCTGCTGCAACATAATTTTGGAGAGAATAACTAAACATGTATCAAATATGCGTTTTATTTGTACTCCTAGTTTACTTAACATAATACTAATGTGTTGCAAGGATATTACATTATTAAGGAGAAGAACACTTTGGACTAGACATTTTGTATTTCATTGTCCAGAGAAGAAAGTGTTTTGTTCCAGCAATTTTCTTGCTTACTTTAGTTTTGGTTTCTATTTGTAACTCACTTGCTGACTTGCTTTCGTAACTGCATTAATCTAAATTTACCTGCTTAAAATATGAGGCTAAATTGATCACTTACAATATTACATCGTTAAATATGTGTAAAACTCTCCTAACATGGTCGTATGACCCATCAACCAAAACAGTTGCACCCTCCAGGCAGAAAAGATATACAATGCACGTGCTGATACCAGCTGAACTTTTCCACACCACACCGTCAACACATCACCTACACGCTGCACTTAATCTCACCACATTACTGCATCAGTCATCATTCCGCATAGACCAGAAAATTTTGACTCCCAAGAGTTTAATAATTATCCATTTATAACCTGTATTTAGATTACTTACATAATTTTAACCGAAATTCTAATTTTAATTGTTTGTGGAGTGATAGTGACACATTTAGCCAAATTTGTATGTTTCTGTTCTTTTAATAACAACTTGACCTTGAAGATGGCTGGAATACCGGACAAAACACGCTGGTGAGAACATTTTGAATAACATACGTCATAAATATTGAAGTGCATTTGTTGGTTATCCATATATTTTGGATTTCCCCAATCTTTTATGAAGCCATTGCTATGAAGAGCCAAGTTTTCTAGGATATTACGCCACTTCGACTGACAAATAGTTACCGACGATTCGAACGGGCATAGTGTCTCCAACTTTACGTCCAGCGGCAATATAGCCAAGACTCTGGGGTAAAGTGTTTTAAGACTTGGAGTGCTTGGCCCTAAAAGTGAAAACATTAAACTCCCCCGCGGCGTGGCATAAATTCTCTGACGACCTGAATGTCCATCAGAACCGCCTCGAGAACTTGAAGTTTTGCACTCCATTTGTATACCTCGTAAAAACTTGGTGGGAACACCAGTGTCTATAATTTGACAAGGTGCATAGGAATTTCTACCGCCGCTGATTGTCCTCAACCTGTCGCATGAGGACCACACTGACTATTTGCACTTGTGTTTTCGAAAAATATTTGAAAGCCGAGGATATGCTTGCTCAGTGATTATGCTTGTTCACAAGCATTAGACCACAAATTATGTCACGCAAATTAACATAACTTACATAACATCATAAACGTGTGTTTCTTTGTAATTACAGGGGAGGGTTAACTCTATTAGAACTCTTTTAAGCGATATTTAACTTTTTATCCTAGTTAAAGAAGCGAACATAAAACCGTAAAATTTAAAGATTATTCCAAATGCACACTTACAATTTTTATTACACTACGATTATTCACTCCCCTTGGGTAGCTCTGTCAGTATAGCGACTAGTCAATGGACTAGAAGACGGAAGAATCTAGTTTGGATTCTTGGTAGACGTGGTCACTTTTCAGTACCTCAAAGCGTAAAGAGGAGTTCTCGTCTTCACCCAGCCATCTACGAGTGGCTACCTTGTAATCTTTTCCCAGGAGAGAAGCCCCAGACGCGTGGCATGCACCACTAACCTTCATGTAGTACGGGAGCTGACCAAATACTGGAGTTATGCTTATGGGATTCAGTCTCCCTTCTGCTGGTGGGCAGATGTGGTACAAACACTCCCTCTTTCAGTCGACTGCATTCCACTTTCAGTTCGGCTTGTTAGTAAAAGCTTTAATTTAAAAATAAATCGATACTGTGCAATACTTACAAAATTTGCCTCATGTTAAATTACGGTGTGAGGTAGATATATATTAATTTCAAAATTTGTAAGTCTTCTCAAGTAATGGCATGAAGAGATAAAAAAAAAATTGTAGCCGCCATTTGCAAATTTGATGTTGCCTATTAGCTGTACTACAGGAGAGATATTTAGTACAGGATTACAATATCGTAATGCAATATGCCAATCTGAAAATTGTTCGTATAACCTTACATTTCAATACTCTGAAGTTACACATTATTTTATTTCATTGCCATGTCGTAATCACACTTACGTCCATCTTGAGTGGAATATCGTAAAACTCTTCTTTGTCCGAATAGTAAGGTCATAATCTACATTTATATTACTTGTGCTATAATGATATTAGACTTGATCGATTCCGATTTACGCCTACTATAATGCATACTTGTATTTGTGCTCATTGTTTAAACTTATTCCACACTTATCATTTATGACTTTCCTATTATAAAATTTATCTCTTACAAAGTGTTTACAACATATAAAATAGTCTACATTTCCATAAAGTTGTATCGTTTACTTCTTTAACATCCTTATAGCTCTCAACATTAATTTGAAGAGCAAATTTACGTTTCGAACGATATTCTTTATTTTCATATATAAAATATGCTTTCTTTTACAAAGCTTGCATTAGCCTAACAATTCAAGTAACTAAGCAAATGCAGTTAGTGACCCTTTAACTCCAGAAGTTTAGACTTTAATTTATTGGTAGGTAATAGGAATCATTTCGCCGTGAACATATAGTGTCCCTGCTACGACATTCAGGCTTATGAGGGTCCAGACGTTAAGCCCTTTGCATTCTTAACCTCGTCGTCACTCGATAGAGAAAGTTGCACACCCTCCAACTCCGTCTGCTTTACATCGGGAACAGCCTACGTTACACATTCATTAAGAGAAGGGTGAACTCCAGAATCGTTCTGGACGCTTCCGAGGAGAGAAGAACTAGAACCTTCCTAAATTTGAATCGCATTTCTTGGCATTTCAGCCCGTATTCTAGTCATTATACAGACTACGCTACGTCGACTGTTATGTCCCAATTTTGCAGTGCAAAATCAAGGATAATTACATGGAACACCATCGATTAATTCTAAATTAATTCGGATAGGTATGTCCCTCTGTACTTGAAGAGTAAATAAAACAGGTTATCACATAACAAGTTATGATCCAGTTCTTCAGATTTAGATTAAATTTAGAGTATAAGTAATAAATTACATAGTAGTTATCAATAAGATATTTCAAATCCTTTAAGGTTTCTAGGTTGTAACTATTTTCGCATTATTTAAATGAAACGAACGTTGGAATATATTACTCTAATCTTTTTCTGTTTATCTTATTTCCTGGGCTTGAGTTTAGACACTGAGGCTTTCTATTTTGAATGAGATTTCTCGTGGTTGCCCTTACTGTCCGCAAAAAATTGACAGTAGCATTTTCAAAAAATGAACAACATTACCTTCTAAATAATTTCCATTTCATTACCCACACTCATCAACACATTCTACTTGGGTATTTATTGATGACCTTGAATAACAAGATTCCTTTGAGAGAAAGTAAGTTTATTAATTCAGTGTAATGTGTGACACAGCTGGTGAATGGACAAACGGATTTAACGTCAGTGCTGCCTCCTCTAAGATTCTTCCCTCTAGTCATCGTTGACTCTGAAAAAAGCACTAATAACGTTTTCAGTTAGAGAGTGTCATTAAATAAATCAAGAATCAAAGAATCATTAATTAACTAAAGTATGCGAACCCACGAGTCATATGCATAATTACAACAAACAATTAAGTATTTCTTTAAATTCTATGAGAAGGATGAATTTATTGTTAAATGAACACTCCTTAAGGCTGTATTTCACTATTTCACAATTAAATATTATTTAATAATTTTATGATATCCTAAAATTTTTATATCGTTTTTAATTGTGCAGTCGATTGCACACTTGACCTTTGTTCACTTTTGAGGAAGCTTGCTCCCCAGATAGTATGATCTGTACCAGAGTCTGCAACTACAGTTTTATGTACTCCTGAATGATGGGCGCGATTGACGCCCGAAACATGTAGATTAATTTAGCAGTAAACAAATATCTGCATACTGTTGCATCTCGTTGGATTTCTTCAACCTATTTTTACAAAGTTACGCAATTGTCAGTTATATCATGATTTCACTTGTATTATCTCAAGTAACTACGTCTAGTAATGGAAGCTTGTTTCATACCAAGAATTACGCAATTTAAAGAATTATCGTGAAATAAAAGACCTCCCGTAAATATCAACACTGTTGTTAAACTGTATTTTTGGAACTGGTATTCAAAGTCTTCTGCTAATTTGTGTCCTTCCGAATTTTATCTACAGTTATGTTACCCCCTTTAAACGAAAATGTCAGGGTTTTTCATAAGTAATAATATAGTTAAGGTTGCAGATTGCTACGAAATTACTTTAAACTCCTGTTACTCCTCTCTAAATCAGCATTTGAAGGTCAGGCCTTTCTCTTGGTGCTTTCTCTAACAATGGACTCCCCGCAGTTTTGGATGAAAACAGCCTTAGAGCAAGTTTAACGCTCTTGTACGTACACTCAAGTCCATGAATCTATAGTTAACTTCCTACAGCGATTCATGTGGATTCTGACTGTAATATTTTATTTATTTTCTTATGCATAGTAAACATAGAGCTTATAATAATATCGAAATCGTCAACTTTCAATACTTAGAACCACAACACAATAGGCATATTTCACTGTTTATAACCATGTCTAAAGCCTGATTCTCTGAAAGTATGTAATTCGTTACACTTATCTCCTGAAAGAAAGGGGCCGCTTTGAAGGCCTTAGAGGTGGGTTATGTGTAACAGATTGTCCATCCGATACATGTCAAACGAATTGGAGAAAAATTTTGCAGACGAATTGTTGTTTGTGAGAACTGCCTGAAAGTAACCAAGCTAAAATCTTAGGAGCTAATGAGGACATCAGCATTTATTTGACGGAAGCTTAGTGACCAATAAGCTACTTTAATAATAATAATAATAATAATAATA
>Ga0123355_10009816_pt1 | contig 14607 bp, 15 predicted proteins | sample TergutEmb28metaG_3_FD_89872 | JGI IMG/M metagenome (GOLD analysis project Ga0123355, IMG submission 89872) | Embiratermes neotenicus P1 segment gut microbial communities from Petit-Saut dam, French Guiana - Emb289 P1 | ecosystem: Host-associated > Arthropoda: Insects > Digestive system > Gut ...
AAATTGTGGCTTCTAATTTCTTCCCTTCTGCAGCGTAAATTTCCATATTACATATGTAACCTGTAGTAGCCTCGCTTACCATTCTCACTAAAATTCCATATTTTATTAGTTTTCAAATTCAATTAAAAAAGACCTAAGTTCTATGACAGTTTGGCAAAAAAAAAAATTTTTGAGAGACAAATAAGTTCAAGGACCCCTACAAACTTTCTCCAATGATATATTATGGTTGTATAACAACAAACGCTAACACATAACAAAACCAACCCTGTCGTCCATCCACCCGTAGGGAAAAACAGAAATCTCCATGGCCTGTCGCCTACACTTGGCTACCGAAGTACGGAAATCTCCGTAGCCTGTTGCCAATGTGTTAACAGTGGAAGTAATGTTGGGTATTCGGAACATGGTGTAAACCAGGGGGCCTGATATATATATATGATTTACAGCAGGAATATTGTAATGGTGTGGAATATGTACCTATCTAATTAAAATGACCCTAGAGTGTAGAGGACAGTTTGGCAGAAAAGATTTTATAGAATTTATTTAGTTTGTTTCCACTTTTGAGGTTGAATTTGTGGGGGGTGATATTTCAGTATTTCACCAGTGTCCCTGGTGATATGGGAGCAATTAGTATGAATGTTTGTTCAGGCTATTGTTTGATCTAGCTTGGTTTCTTGTTTGGCTACATTGGTTTCCTAGTCTAGTGTCTCTGATGTGTTCTGATGCCTTGGTGGAGATACAATGACTAGTTTGACTATATAACATTTCTGTGCCCATTGAGCAGTGGTGATAGGAAACAAAGAAACAGTGACACTTTACTGAAAGATCATTTTATATTATGTTTGTGTCAGCATATTTTAAGGTACCTGAGAATTTTATCTGAACTAATAATACTATCATTTTTCCCTGAAAATTTTCCAGTATCTTATAGTCATATAAATATCATATGTAGTGATATGATTGGTACACAGTATTTTTCTTTCTAAGATAATGTTTATATGAAAACATCTTTTGAGATGCACAAAACAAATAAATGCCTAACAAATGTATGGTATGTAGTAATACTGTGAATCTGCAGCCAGTAGGCACAGTGGTAAATTCCAGTCCAGGTAGAGCAGAAAGGTGTACCCTGTTGCTAGACATGACCTCCAAATCAGGATTTGCAACTGAGTAGCCACTGCTTGTATGTGCAGCCACAACTTCAAGTTCAAGGCCATGCAGACAATGTATGATATGAATTTCTGTGCTTATTTTGTAGTTTTAATAATGCTGAACCAAATTTGGTCACCCTGAAGATGGAGGCTACATGTTCCTCCAAAATGTCAGAACATGCCCTTTATTTGTCATGATGTAGGAACCTATGACACCATCGCTAGAACAGTATCCACCATGAGGACCTGAAAATCATTACAGCTTTTTTTAGTATGTATTTTTGCATGTAATGTGGGGAATATTGACATTTCTTGCAGTTTTACCTTTTTTTGAATTTTGGGATGTACATATTATTAAATGTCTTCCTCCATATAGCACTCCTTATACTGATAGTGTCATCATTATAAAGGATTAGCCCTAAGTACCATTTGCATAACTCTTCATAGTAGCTGTCTCTTTTCCTTTCACAATTAATGATATTCTAAAAAATAAAAAAAAATTTTAAATTAAGCTGAACATTATACATGGCTGCATTGATTTGTAGAGATCTCGTGCATCTCAAGCCAGCAGACACTTCCTGTTTCTGTGGCTGCAGCATCAAGCTCAAGTAGCCATCACCGCCGTAACAAGTCACCACCAGGGCATCACGGACATGGTCACAGTCACCAGCATCAAGAAATCCACAGCAGTAGTAGTGGTGTAGGTTTTGGTCGATCACGTAGCTGCTCAATGGGAACAGACCGTGAACAGGATAGAGAACGGTCAGACTCGGATAGTAGTACAGGTGGTGCAGGATGTCCAAGGAGGAGTGAACCTAAGGCAATTCCATCCCAGTATCGACTTCCTTCTGCCAACCACAGACCCAACATGGCACCACACCATGGTCAGTAACCATACTGCAAAGAAATGTGTAATGTAGAAAGAAATATGTGAAAGAAGTGATAATAACCAGCACTAAAATCAGGAACACACAGAGAAGATGCACGCTTAATTTCTTTCACATTTTGCATGATGAGAACCTTGAATGATTTATAGATTATATCTCAGAAATTCTTAACTTTCCTTATTATTTGTTTGTTTGTTTGTTTGTTTGTTATGGTGGACTGCTTAGTAGACTGTAATTGATCTTGTTCTAATTTCTGTCTTTATACTACCTTTTGCTTGCTGAAAATTTTTCATAACCTATAAAATGTGAAGTTACGGTATTTTCAAGCTCTGTCTACTATTAATTCTATGAAAGAGCTTTCAATCTTCTAAAGCCCTTGATTTTGAACTTATTTCATCCGAAGAAATTTTAATATCTCCCACAAAGACACCTCTGTTGATGTTTATGACTCATTCATGACAAATATTCATGTTGTTATCATTCTATATAAAGAACAAAGCAGAAGTAATGACATAAATTGAAAGTTTGTTGATGTTCTGTTTCATTATGGACAGGCATTCTATCAAAATGTGCAATTGTTTTACAACATATGGAAGTAGGTTTTCATAATGAAAATCATCATCATCATCATCTGTCATGAGTTAGGCCTTGATTATAATGCAAATACTTAGCCTTTATTGGACAATCTGTTTTCAGGTTTCACTTTGCTTGTGTCATTATGCCCTTTACTCCTGTCATTCCTGCTATAGATGTTCTATAGACACTAGTCCAAAGTTAAGATTGTTGTTACCTATATTATAGAGGAAAATTCTTTCTTAACACATATGTGGCAGGTTCCTCCAAAATGTTTGTACTCTTCTATGGAGACGTATGTTACCATTACACATAAAAACCACAATATTGATTTTCACTGCTGTAAACACCTACAGTCTTGTCTAAGATAGGGTCATTATCAGTGATAAAGGATTCAGTGAAAACCCATCTGGGGTGATTACAGGAGTTTCAGGCCCAACAGGAACCCACCTGTGGATTCATTCGTCATACCAGTACATGCCCTAAAGTAGTTTATACCATAAAGGCTGCATTATGTTGGGTGCACTGGGAGATGTTGGAGAATTTTTTGTATGATTTTGGCTTGTTCTTCTGTGATTTTGATATCCTAAGCCTTTGACAGATTTGCCTTGGGACGTCGATAATAGTGAAGTACCAAAATATAGCAGGTTGTGTTCGGTTATGTTTGCATGGAACACAATGTATACAGTGAGTTCATGTGACTGCACCAAATACATTTGTGATAATCACACTGGGATGAATTTACATTGAATTTCCCTAATATTTGACTATATAATTTGGAACAGATATCCAGTGAGTTTATGTTTTGCAGCAGATTCAGTATTTGAACTGGATTCCAGTACAGAATCAGCAGAAGCTTCACCAGAAGTGAGCCACAGGGCGCGACGCAGTGGTGTGATGGCGCGGAGAGGGACGCCATCCAGGTAGTGCAAGTAGGTGCTGCGATGGCATAAAGCCATAGCTCTCTGCATGGAATTTGACATCATAATCACAGTCTTACAATGGTATATCTAGTTTGTGATGTCGTATTTAATAATAGTGGCCAGATCTCATCTATTGTACCACGCATACATCTCCACACTTACATACACACAGGGATATTCACATATCTTGGTGCACTTCTTTAATTCCTAACTTTGGTTTTCTCTAACATAAAACTCAGAATTTTGAAAAATTCTTGATATTATAATATTAACACATTTTTTAAAACCTGTCATGCAAAAAGAGTTTGTTGACCTCTCAGTACTTATGTTTTTACAGTGAGCATGCTCAGTCACATTTTAATTTTGGAAACATTTTCTGTAGCTTCTTTGCATATCTATACTTAAATTATTTGTGGAAAAGATTTAATTGCTAAAAAATTGTGATGGACCTGCATCTGAACTCTTGGGTATTTAAAGGTAAGATTTTTTGTAAATATGCACTGAATAAAGATAAGTCAATTTTATACATTTATATTATATCAGACAAGCAGAAATTGAACATTTTTTTCAACAGTGCTTTTAAAGTTTTATATATAGAAACTGCTTCCGCTATGTATCATACCACACTCCTAGAAGACAAAAGAAAGTCAAACACAAGAGTGTAGATGCATTAAATAAGGTAGAATGAAGTTATGTGGAAGCAGATTCTGTTTTGTAAGTTCAGGGTTTCCCAGTGTTATGGTTGAGGACTCTGTTATCCTGGAATCTCTGGTAGCCCTAGCTGCTGCCTCATGAATCCTTGTTTTGGCTGGTTGGTACACTTGTTCTCTATCACATTCAAAATAACATCAACCAGTCACATGATATGGGAACCAATTCCCCATAACACAGTGTCACATTTCAGAAGAACAGAATCCTCAGATTCTGTCTGCCGGTCACTCACAGATATAAAATGAATGAAGAAGCTACTTTTAATTCAGTAATTCCTCAGTCTATGACAGTCAGGTATGATTTTTTTCCAGTACACTTATAGGTCTATTAAAATATCACTCATTATAATATATTCTGTTCTGTGTGGAGAAAATCCAAAATAACTATTTGCTGTTGCCAGTTCATGAAGAATATGCAAAAACTGTACCGCATGAATAAACTGGTCACACTTGTATAGTAACATTGTCCAAGAATATTGCCTGAAATCATGGATTAACACACTTGCAATCCACATCATATTCTGACTGACTCAGGTCTGCACTGAAGTTGTGGAATCTGGCCACTCTGTTTAATCAACATTTCAGGGTACTGAGATTTCAACAGTTTAATATTCAGAATTCTATGGAAATGGATGTAAAGTCTTTGAATTTTTGTATAATTGAGAAAACTAAATTAGTTGCTTAAACTTGTAAAATGCTTCAGTGGTTTTCTTGCAAAGCCTATTTTAATTTCTAGATATATGTCTAAGTCTATGTGTAACATTTCTGTAGTGCTCTGTTGAAGTCTTGTCATAGGCATCTAGATTTTTTATATTTAATCAGAGCCAAAAAATCTTTTGACACATGCTGTTAATGTCAGTTTGCTTAAATTGCTAATTTTTCAAGCTCTGTATGATTCACCACATGCTAACTAGTTCCACATTATTTTATGCAACAACAATTTCATTTCTTTTGTGCTGCTTCAATTTTTTGATGAACAGATTCTTACAGTGTTGAGGGAAGGCACAATAAAGAATCTCAATCATTTCTGGATAATCTTTACCATACTTTCATCCAAGGAGAACCAGAAATGTTGTTTCTTATCTTTTCAAAGTAATGCAGCGATCCTGAAAAGTTTGTTTTAACTATAAGACAAAATACCTTAATGACTAGAATTGAATTATTAATTACAGCATGTGAAGGTCACTTGACACTGCAGTAATTGTGGAATAAGTGCCTATGAATTCCCTAATATTTCACTCTTATAACATTAAGGTGGTGTCTGCATGTCTATCTGAATGGCTGACCAAGGTGCATGCAAGCAGTTGAGCCTAGTTCACTATCTTTCTGGACAGAATATAAAGTGTTTGTGTTGTAGCCTTGCAAATGTAATGGTTTGGTTTTTTCAAAATCTGGTAATTTATGCTTTCCTAACATGTGTATTATGAACATATGAGCAGTGATTATAACCACTGTGTTTTTGCAAATTGTTGGTATTCATTAGAGTGTTATTCTGATAAACAGAATTCAGTATTGTTGTAATACTAAGAGAGTTCAACTTCTGCAGTTAAGAAAATCCAGAGAAAGACATTTATAAATAAATGCCTGCTGAGCCAGCAAAATCAAATGCCCAGTATCAGTTTATAAATATTAATCTTTATGTATCCGATCTTCAAGGTGACATATTGGACAGCCTGTGTCATTTTATGAGTAGTTATAAACAATGTTGTTGATACAGACCCAGCTTCTGAAATGTATTTTTAAGTACATACAAAGTTGCAGATATTCTGCAGTTGTCTGTCACCTCAGCAGCACACCTTTATCACGAATATTTATATTCATATTTTCCCTCATTTTGTTACAGTCATTCAGTTCTTGTGGCTAAAGACAGACTGTGTAAAAGCTCTTTCTGTGATATTAAAATCTCTTAATTATTCTAACCATATTATAACCATACATGCTTCACAGAGTTTCCCAAGATTGATGAAGTAACAATAACAGGATGTGCTACCATACAAATTAATCTTGTCCATTTTGTAATTAATATTATATGATATTTTGATAGTGTTGTATGTGAGTAGACTGATAGTCACAAGCACGATGCTAAACAGACTAATTCAATATTAGCATAACTGTCACAATACAACCAAATTTCAAAATGTTCTGTTACCAGCCAAAAAATAAAATAAAATACATGTAGATTTATATGTTACAAAAATGTATGTTTCTTTCGAGAGAATGGTGGCCAATAATATTTGAAGAAAAGATCACGAACATTATGTGAGATTGGAGGTTACCACAGCACAGTATATGACAGTAATCTTCAAGGATGTGATGCTATCTCGTGTGGTAGAAATATGCTGATATTTCAGAGGAATGTACTTTCTGTGAAAAACTGGTGAATTTCCACCACACTGCATCATGTCACATTCCAGATGATGGTGATATTCATTGTCTGCATAATATTGTCACTGGGAAATCAAATTAGTTTATAAGTCTCCCTAACTAATGTGTAATATTTTCCACTATGCTGTTAGTGCATCTCCTCAGTAGTTTGTTTTCAAGTGGAGATAAATACACTGCATTATTGAAATCCTTTGTGAAGGTCATCCAACCATTTTGTTTGTCAGCAAACTTGTGTTCTGTTAAGTGCTGTTTCTGTTCTGATCGATTTTCTGTGTAGTTATTTTAGCACTCATTTTATTCTTTTAACGCTTGCATATCTGGCAGATTTCTGAATGAAAGTTTATATTCCAAGTCAGTTGCCCCCACTGAGGTAATATTTGAAGATACGTATGAGGGGCAGTATAAAAGTAATGCCTCTTTTTTTTCCCCCTCTCAGAAAGTATAATTACAGTTATGATGAAATTTACATATATCATGGATAAATCCTTTACAAAGTTGGGATTATTTTTACAAAAAGTCTTTTTCATTTCCAGCACACTTTTTTTATGTGTGCATGAGACACTGTATGTCGGTCGTGAAAACTTTGCTTAAGCATCAGAGCTCTTTACATGTGCTGTTTTTCAGCTCATTGCCATCTGTAAAATGGCATCCTGAGAGTCCAGGCCAGGAGGCCAGAAAGATGGAAGTCAGAGGGTGTTAAATCTGGACTGTAGGGACAATGAGGGAGAACATTTTTCCCCATTGTTGCAATTGCCTCTCCTGAGTGCAGAATGGTGTATGGTCTGGCACTGGAGGACTTAATTCGTCCATTTAGGCCAAACCCTTCAGATTAATTGTTTTAACTTTTTTAATGTTTGCCCATATTGCTTTGAATTGATTGTGGTATCAACCTCCAAGAATTCCACTAACAATAATCCTTCACTGTCCCAGAAGATGCCAGCCATGACTTTACCCACAGAAGTCCGCAAATTGAATTTTTTCTTGGCTGGTGATGACAGATGATGCCATTCCATTGATTGTCTTTTTGTCAGTGAATTGTAATGATGAACCAAAGTTTCATCAGATTTAATTATTCTTGACAGAAAAGCATCTCCATACTTCTCATTGCTCTGGAGAAGTTCTGCACAGAGGCTGTTCTGTGTTCAATGATGAGCATTTTCAGCACCTGCCTTACACAGACTTTACTGTAGTCAAGGTCTCTGATGATAACCATAAATGCCAGTTTTCCAATTCCTATTGCGGTGCACAGATCACTGGTCATGATACAGCGATCATCCGGAATCAGTGCATCAGAATTGTCTGTGGTCTCTATAGTCTCTACCATGGCTGGTCGGTCACTGCATTGTCTGTCACCAGTGTCACTGCTCGTAAAATGACAGACCCAGCTTCTGACTGAACTAACATCTGTGGCATCCTCACCATACATGCTTCAAAGACATTTATGAATCTCTATCAGACTGGAGCATTCCACAATAGTAAATTCAGTCACCTGTCTGCCCAGTGCATACATCCAAAACATCCAATATTTTGCATTACCACTGTGTTGATCGCACATGACTGACTGGAGCACCTATGCCCTGGTGGAGCTGGACAGTGTCACTATCCAGTGGGTAAGGCAAGGAAATGTACCTGGTGCCAGATTAAAAAAAAAATTAGGAGACATTACTTTTATACCAGTCTTTGTATTAATTTACATAAAACCTGCTTTGAGATTATGTTACCATCAATGGTTGTGTGATACCACATAAAAGCATATGTTAATTGGAAAATGACCTGAGGTCAGAGTCCAAAACTTTAGCACTTACACCAATAAGTGACAGTACTCTCACATGAATGCAGCTGCTCACTTTGTGTTGTAGCTAGATTGTCTGCTCTTTAAATATACTGTCCAGTCAACAATTATTATATTTTAATAGTGTGTTGACCAGAGAAAGAAAATACAAGATGATCAGAATTAACAAAAATTTATATTTCCATAACTGCCTGTCTATTAGAAATTCTGAAGAGAACACTTTGGATATGAGTGAGGATAGGAGTGAAACACCAACTCATTGTCCTAAAGAAATTGGATGCATTATGTGAATCATTTTCATTAAAAAGTTTTTCTTTATTGTATTGTGATCTCAAATTTGCAGGCTCTAAAGTATGTTTGTGTGTGTGTGTGTGTGTGTGTGTTTGTGTGGGGGCGGGTATGACTTCTTACAATGATTAGTTTTTTGAAGATGGCAAATATTTTAGCAGATCAACTATATATGTGTTAAACTTCATAACTGTGGAGCTTGTGGTTAACTAAAATTGCATCTAAATTTAACAAAATTAATATTGGTAAGAGAGCTTTATGGGCTCCCCTAACACTTCTGTCATAAAATAAGTTACATAAGATCAGTTCATACCTAAAACCAGACTCATCATCCAAGTTCTAACTTAGTAGGGAGTTCAACCTTTTGCAGACATGTGCACTGACCGAATTCATTGCAGACAGAACACTAGAGGCAGTATAGTGTGTCAGGAGATTGTTCCTCTACAACCTCCCTCTGGCTTCTCAGATGGGCAGGAGCTGTCTGAGGCTGAATGTGATCGGGAAGCAGTGTCTGGTCAGGAGAATGTTCCTGCCCTTCCCCTGTTCCGCCATGAGGAGCTGGAGCAGGAGCTCTCCACTCTTGTCAAAAGGTTTGTCACAGTTTCAAAAACAAATGGTTACAACCTACAGAATAGAAGACATGAGGATATACCTGTACACTCTTGCCAAAAGATCTGTAGTAACTTTTGGAAAAAAAAAAAAAAAAACCTACATTTTATTTTTCCATGATGAATAGCAATACTACAATCAGTGTTCCAGCATGTGAGGAGGTAGCAGCACTAGTGTTGCATACTCAGGACTTCAAAAATATTTAATTTTGTTAAGGTGATATTTTTGTGGAAGATACTCATAAATTAACAAGATGGTGGCCATACTAATATTTTATCTTTCATCCAGTTGGATTGTGATAGTTATTTGTGAATTCTCAAGAAACAAATGGAAAGTGATTCATGATGAACATTCTAATAAAGCAAGGAAGTGTTCTTCATATTTTGGTGATCACAACATTAGAACTATTAACAGATGTGATGTATTATCAGAGATAAAAACTTAATCAGATGAAATCCTGGATAAAATTCCAGTGATAAATGGCATAACCACAAGCAGGAACAGATCTCAGAAAATTCAGTCAAGAATTAGGAAATTTAAATTCTTGGGAAGTGCTAGAATCATATTCTTGAAATGAAAGTTGAAAAAAATCTTATGAGAAGTGAACAGAAAAGTGAATATAATTATCCCAAGTGATAGTCATGCACGTGGTCTAGTAGGAAGGGTAAAAGTTACACTGAAGGGCAATTTTGAGGTTATAGGATACACCAAACCCAACTGTAATGTAAAGGTTCAGCTTGAGAAGATATTACTAATTTATCAAAGAATGATGTACATATCTTCTTAGGCAGATCAAATTATATATGTTATAACAACATAGATAAGAGGCTGAGTCATATTTCTCAGTTTGTAAAGAGAAATGCCCATACATATATAATAATAGCAACAGCCCTATATTGCTACAATTCAGTAGCATCATCTAAGGTAAATCAGGAAATACATATATTTAGTAGAAAATTGGAAACATATATGAAGCAAAATACTCATGCTAACATTCTTGTAATGGAGCATGACAGAAAATATTTATTAACCATGATCTACATCTGAATAATATGGGTAAGACATATATTGGAAAACAATTAGAAGGAATCATGGAAATAACCTTTCTTGCTTAATGATAGGACAACTATTCCTATTAGTTGGATAACTGAACAAGTTAATCCCAATAATATTTTAAGTAAAGTACATTCAGGCGATATAGGTAATAGTAGGAATAATGCAGTAACTAGAACATCTAATACGAAAAGAAAGGCACCTCATAACAGAAATGAGGATTTTATGTGGGAAATGTAACTATGAAACTTAAGGACAACATAGACATAAATGTTGATGTATATAAAAGAGTTCAAATCTAGGAATACGAAGGTTAATTCCAATCCAAACAACTCAATGACTCAAAAATTACACAACTCCCTGATCATCTTCCATCAAAATGTATGGGGTTCGAAGTACAAAACTGATAAATTATACATTTCCTTATATCCTGACTTACTACATGTTTTGTGCATTAGTGAACGTCATCTTAATTATGCACATTTATTTGGTATAGGCATTGATAACTATAAGCTGTGAACCAGTACTGTAGAATGAACTCCATAAAGGGCGGAGCTTGTAACTAAGTTCATGAAAATATTAATTCTACTCAAGTTGATATTAAGAAATATTGTTCGGACTATGATATGGAAGCATGTGTTTTGGAAGTCCATTTGGACAATACTACCATACATATGTTAACCATTTAAAGTTTGCCAGCAGAAGATTTTTCTAAGTTTCTTGTGATATTAGACAATATCTTAAAATTCTTAATTAATCCTAAGAGCAAAATTAAAGTTTGTGGCGATATTGATGTAAATTATCGTATCAATAGTAGTAGAAAATATCAACTGAATCCGCTACAAAACTCTTATAACCTAATAGATACAGTTGATTTCCAACAAGAATGCAACACACATCAGCTTCTATTATCAATAATATATTTACTGTTTACTCTAGAACAGATAATCATTCCACATCCCCATATTATAGTGGCATCTTAGACCATGATGCCCAATTGATAACAATTTACAACATAAATAATATGCAGTCTATTTCTAACTTGTGTGTCATAAGGAAAATAAACCCAGCTTCATTAATGGACTTCAATTTTAAATTAAGTTCTGAATTTAGGAAAGACATTTTTGAGGACAATGATGTAAATAAGACATTTAACTATGTTTAAATTAGTTTCTAAGACTTTGTTATAGTACATCTCTGATAATAGGAAAAAAGATTAATAATACAGATACTAGATGGGTAATACTTTCAATAATGATATTATATGATCTTAAAAAAGATTATTATGTACTTAACAAACAGTATAATAACCAAATATTAAATGACTGATACAAATTTAATTACAAAACTAAAAGATCTTACTTCAATACACAAATCACTAATTCAATGAATATAATAAAAACAAAATGAAATATTGTTAAATCTATGACCAGGAAGAAATAAACACAAGACAAAATTCATACCCTAAATATATATGGTAATGCAGCTAGTGATCAGCAGCTTATATTTGATTCTTTTAATGAATATTTCTCATCTGTTGCTGAAATATTATCTAATGAACCACATAATAAATTGCATATTGACACTCGTCTTCCTGTAGATTAATTATTCAGTAGTTTTATAAATCCTATACCAAGCAGTAATATGAAATTTACACCTCATATAAAACTGGAAAAAATTATAAAATCCTTAAAGTATTCGAATGCTCTCGGTTATGTCGAGATTCCTACCAAGATAATAAAGGCATGTGCAGATACAATTGGCTCACCCTTGATGTAAAAATGTAATCGGTCCTTAGCCTAAGGAATATTCCTGTCACGACTAAAATTCTCCATTGTCAAACTCATTTTTAAGAAAGGGAACAAAAATTTCATGTCTAATTATATACAATTATCACTCACTTTCATTTTCTAAAATTTTGAAAAAAGTAATATATACTAGACTTTACCAATATTGCATAGAAAGTAGTATTCTCTCAAAACACCAATATGGTTTTAGGTTAAATTCCTTGACAAAAAAAGCGACATTTAATCTATTACATGAAATATATGATGCCTTAAATACAATAATAATTGTAGGGGGCATATTTTGTGACCTAAAAATGCCTTTGATTGTGTAGATCTTGGAATTTTATTATCCAGACTTAAATTCTATGGCATAATAGGTGAATTCTTAAGTGTAATTATAATTAATACATACTTGGAGGGCAGATATCGGAAATTACAAAAATAAAAAGGTAAAAACCCAACACAGAATGGAGTAAAGTTCATTTTTGGGTTCCACAGGGTTGTTCAGTTCTAGGACCTTTGTCGTTTCTCATCTATATAAGTGACCTTCCATTAATACTAGAGAGGTACTACTTCCCTGTTTTTTTGCAGATGTTGTCATAACTGATACTAACAGTACAAATTTTTTGAGTAACAGCAGAGAGATATTTTCACAAGTAAATAAATTGTTCTCCACAAATTTATTACTGTTAAATTATGATAAAACTAATTCTTTACATTTTAGAACAAGAACTTACTTACTTTGGATAAGAAATTAGAATATAATAATAAATTCATAAATAAAAAAGTAAACACCAAAATTCTTGGAGTAATAATGTATAGTACCTTACATTGGAAAGCTCATACAGAGTCAATTCTAATGATACCCATTGCTGCATATTATGCCTTAAGAACCCCAAAACTGATCATGTTGCAACAAGTACTAGTTATGGTTTATTTTTCTGCTTTCCACTCAGTTATGTCTTATGGCATAATTTTTTGGGGTGCTTCACCCCACAGCATAAACATCTTTAGATTACAGAAAAGAAACTTAAGAATGATCACAAATATTAGGAAAAAGGTGCTGTGCAGCAAATTATTTAGTAACCTCAAAATTTTAACTCTTCACACTCAATATATTTTTTTACTATTGTGTTTTGTTTGTAATAATGATTGATATATATATAAAGCTTAGACATACATGGTAGAAATACTAGATATGGTTCTAATTTCCATTATCTCATATCAAACTTAGCAATCTATCATAAAAGCACGTATTACGTGGGTTTAAAAAGCTTTAATAATTTACCAATCTACATAAAGGATAAACTTCAAGATATTACACAATTCAGACTATTAATTAAGAACTTTCTTTACTGTAATAGCTTTTATACTTTAGATGAATATTTTAACTACAATAAAAAAGAAAACACATTACGAAGATTTTTAACATATCCTACATTGTGTCTGTCACAAAACTCTGATGCTTCTGCTTTCTTACTAATTATTTTCATTGTTCAATTGTTTTTATGTTTATTATCATATTCTTATTATTCTAGTATATTATACTGATGTACATTGACAAAATCCCTTGGCTGTGCTTGTCAAGGAAATTGTACTTGAATAATTCCATATCTCATGGTGCTGTGATTGTACCCTCTGAAGATTTCTGGTATATAAAATAAATGGTGGTGGTGGTGGTGGTGGTGGTGGTTGGTGGTGATAGACATGTGATATTTAGGACAGAGATCATAAACACACCTACATGTTACATATAAATGTATGCCATCAAGTCTGGAGTTAGGGCGGTGCTATTACGGAGTTTTTATCCAACATGTTTTATGTAGGCCTACGCAGAATCTGTACAGACTGTTCCAGTTCTACACAAAAGGAAATAAAACATTAATAACAATACTTATATAAAGTGGGATTATAAACCTGTGCAGTGGAAAAGTAGGCTTTATGAGTTCTGCCCAGAACTCTTGTTTTTTAGTATTTAACAACACTGTCAATTGTTAAGAGTATGTAGCATCACTGTTTGATGAATAAATGAGTGTGGAGCATTGGTGGAATGTTACTGATGGGAAAACCATAGTACGCTGAGAAAAACTTTTCCCAGCATCACTTTGTCTACCACAAAGTCCACATGAACTGGTCTGTGATTGAATCTGGGTCTCTACATTGAGAGGCTGGTGACTAAGCACCTGAACCATTGCATGACCTCAGAACTCTTCCTGTATTCATGTGTTCCCATATCCAGTACAGTGATACCTTGGCTAACGAGTGACCCTGCTAACGAATTTTTCGGCTAACGAAGATTTTTTTCGCTGTTTTTCGGACTCGGCTAACAAATGTTTTAGTGGATGCGCGCGCTAACATAAAGCAGCAAACATGAACGGTCGGGCCATTCCAGGAGCTTAAGAGAAGTTCAGTCAACTTTGGACAGATTTTTGACTTCTCCTTTAGCAAAGAG
>Ga0123355_10009818_pt1 | contig 14606 bp, 7 predicted proteins | sample TergutEmb28metaG_3_FD_89872 | JGI IMG/M metagenome (GOLD analysis project Ga0123355, IMG submission 89872) | Embiratermes neotenicus P1 segment gut microbial communities from Petit-Saut dam, French Guiana - Emb289 P1 | ecosystem: Host-associated > Arthropoda: Insects > Digestive system > Gut ...
ACGTGGCCCGATCGGGCCACGTTGGAGGGAAGTAGCTGCACCGGTATTATGACCTGTACCGGAGGCTGCGGTTACGGTTTTTAGTACTCCTGATGATGGGTGCTGTGACACCCGAAACATGTAGACTAACTTTGCAGTAAATAAATATCTACATACTGTTGCATCTGGTTGGATTTTTATTCACATTGAATTACGAAGCACGGAACCATGAGCTTAAAAAATACTCTATAACTTTTATCTCAAGATACCTTCTTCTTTAATTGGTAACCAAATACATTCTGAATCGTTGGCTTGACGAGGTCTAACAATTTTCAATAATTTTACTGTTAAGGTCGTAAAAGTGCATAAAAAACTCCAGTATAAAACTGATAAAGGCGTCCAGAGACCGAAATATTTAGTGGACTATAAAAACTTAAAAGTTTTTTTTTACAGAAGTCAGCTGTTTTAAAGAAAAGTGAATTTCTATTTATTCATTTGTAATTTAAAATTTATACACAAAACTATAAATATTATCACCGTAAATAGGGTGCAGAGGACTATGGTTTGTATACAGTTTTCTTTTTAATTTCGTTTGGTTCTGCAAGTTAGCCTAACACTCCAGGTGGCATCGCTGTTCACAGCCTCATTCAGTCCCATTAATGGTACGCACCTTGCTATGAATCTAGCAAATCTTCGTGTTCTGACCAGAAAGTCAAAATTCCCTCTACGATTTCTTCGCCCTCTTTTAACATATTATATTCGGAAGAAATAGTCGTACGATTTCTATAAACGTCTTTAAAATACAAATAAGAATACTTACAATTTTAAGTTTTCCATCGAAAACCGGTTGAAGCTAACACTAAATTCTACAGATTAAAGTGGCCGAATTTTACGAACAGTAACTTAAAATCACAACATATTAAATTATGGGCATATGTGTTTTAGTTTAGGGAAAAAAGATTCTACTTCTATCCAGCTTGAGTGAGTGGTGTTTTGTATTTCAATCGGTAGCAGATGCTGAAGCTGCCGGTACACACTTTCAAGCAGGTTACAACAACACTTGTTCAGGGGTCATCCACAACCCTTCTATGTCTAGTGATGTTATCATTACCTCCTGCCGCGAAAAGTGAATATCCTGAAAGCCGAAAGCGTTTAAGGTCAACTAAATATGTCGAACTGGATGTCGTTTTAGGCTTCAATATACGGGCCTGTAACTTGCCTTCATTTTATTTTGTTTTGCTTCTGTAATTGCGCTGTATTCGTGTATTTGTGTATTCGTGCTGGCTGCATAATTGGTCCTATGCGGTTAAAAATGCAGGTTAATAAAATAAAAGCAAACTACTGATTTTACCTGATGTGATTGGTTCGTTTTACTTGTTTTCTGTATGCTCATATTTGTGGATTATTATTGCATGCATTCTCTCTTAGGTTCCTGTGCTTTCTCTGTAAATGACCGTACGGAAGTTGCACCAGCAAATAACTAATATAGGATGTATTTATTGTTATTGTTATCATCATATTTCTGCGCAATACTTGTTACTTACCTATAGGTACACGTACTCACTGTTAGGTACCGGGTCTCTTAGCCGGGGTAAAGCGGCTGAGCCGTGGCCTTAACCACCGAACCACATCCGGCACCGAGTTTAACCTTTCAAAGCCTACTGGTTACGTGATGCATCAAATGGTTTAACATTCAGGAATTTTACATTCTGCCACATTTTATTTATGTGCTTTGTATTTATCTGAGAATAAACAGCGACTTGTGCCACTTACAGCATAAACTGATTGGTTTTTATAACCGGGATGAAAAGTGTTTACAGCGCGGTACCGATTTGGTCTTTAAATAAACGGTCTGCGCTTCGTCTTTAAAGGGTTAAAGATGGCGCTGAGCTATACTCTACTAAACCTCGGAGCCTTCACGGCCTGTTCTATATTGAAGTTTAACTGACTTTATGCTTTAACAGTTCCAAATCGTCGCCAATTTTGTGATTTTTAAATCACAAATATTACTTCATAGAGGCGCATAATGTGTACGCATGTGTACCATTTGTGTCTGCACAAAATTACACCTGTCTTGCTCATGCTGTTCATACATAACGCTATATAAGCCAAGTCCGAAAAAAAGTTGTCCTACCTTCCTCACTTCGTTATTGTATTTTCTGCAAAACATTTCCTTAGCAAATGCTACGTTTACTTCAATACATGTAACAATGTACCTACAGTACGTGATGCTAATGCCGATACCACCTCAGAACTTTGAGCCTCTGCCGTATCATTAGTTGTCATTATTAGATAGTATGGTGTGTCTCTAGCTGTATACTGTTCAAACTATGATTTGTGAAAATCGGCCATCTGGCTCAAATTTGAAATGCAGGACGAATCGACACTTACACGCACACACACATAAACACACACATACACACACACATACACACACACAAACACACTTACACACACATAAACACACACATACACACACATACACACACATATAAACACACACATACACACACACATACACACACATACACACATACACACATACGTACACACACATACACACACACATAAACACACACATACACACACATACACACACACAAACACACTTACACACACATACACACATACACACATATACACACACACACATACACACATACGTACACACACATACACACACACAGAAACACACACACACATACACACATATATACACACATACACACATACGTACACACACATACACACACACAGAAACACACATACACAATTACACACATACATACACACACACAAACACACTTACACACACATACACACATATGTACACACACACACACACATATACACACATACGTACACACACATACACACACACATTACACACACACATATACATACACACACACACACACATAAACACACATACACACGTTACTTTGGTCTCAGAAGTACCCCCAAAAGGGCCTTCAGTTTATAATGGGTAAAATGTAAGTTATCACTGGAATATGCTGTTAAGCAACTGAGCTTTCGTAGAACACAAAACGGCATACAAGAGTAAAGGCAGACAATAGTAGTGAAAAAAAGGATTTGTAGAGTGGCCACAATCGAAATCCCTGATTGCTCTTAGATTCTTGGGTCACTGAAGGCTAAGAATACCGAACTTTCCGCAGTTCCTCCTGCTACCACATGGAGCACTTTCCCCTAGTGGGCAGGGGATTAAGGCTAAGCTGATTCAGGGAAAATTGCTGAAGGACGAGACGGCACAGTCTTTGAATGTCCGAAAGAGAGGGAACAGATACTTTGGAAGATGTAGAAAGACTAAAGAAAATATTTCACTTTTGACGATGAGCTGGCAGGACGCTTCTGGCTCCAGTATCTCACTTAAGCTTATCCTTCTTTTGCCTGTGTAGCTATTAACGGGTAGTGAGATACAAGGCTCCTACAGCGGCAAAGACAAAGACTCACGTCTTCGGGTACGTTACATTGTGTAAACTATTCATTATTTAGTGACCTTAGTCTTAGCAATTTACCAACATAATGTATATATTCTTTTTTTATAATAAGTTTATTATATTCCTCTACATGTATTGAGCACTATTGTGCCCATCATCAGGAGGTAGAATTGTAATATACAGCATCTAGTATCGTCACACTCTGTAGGTGGCCGTCCGGTGCGCAGGTACACGGGACGGCCACCTACAGAGTGTGACGATACCAGATGCTGTATATTACAATTTTACCTCCTGATGATGGGCACAATAGTGCTCAATACATGTAGAGGAATACAATAAACTTATTTTAAAACAAGAATTTGTGCATTAAGTTGGTCAGTTGCTAAGATTCTATTGAGATGCACGGTCAGCAAAATATTAAAATTATCTACTGACGTTTGGAGAGAAATTTTGTCCTTGACTTGACAATTATGATGTAGGTACTACGGTCCTCCAAAACGTAGATGAGTATTTACTATCAGACACGGTGTAATGTAGCAGCATCTCTATGTTTCACACGTATGATGATATGGGAAATTGTATATAGGCCTATACCAGTTGGTAGATTTTCAAAACTCAGATAATGAGAAAGCAAGGAAACGAAGAAACAACAAACACACTAAATAACAAACGAAATGAGCTGTTAAGTAAACGATGAACTAAACAGGTAACTATATAAGCAATTCACTAATTAACAACGTCGGGAATTAAGTAACTAGCCTAATCAACGGCAAAACAAATTTCTTGAATGAGATCAGTAGTTCAAGTGGCAAAGAAATTCGTCGCCTTTTTTTTTTTTGGAATTAAAAGTTTCATTACCGTCTTCAAAGTAGCCTACCTGTGTACCCTCTACTGATTCAACGGCAAATATTCACGCCATTTCGGCCAATTTATCTACCAATTATTTTAAGTTTATCACTCATGTGTGTTCTGGCCTCCAAGTACCTCTTCGCTTAACGTTTTCCGACAAACAATCTTTATGCAAAAACCCAAAGACCTTGATCAGTTTTACAGATTCAAGTTCACTCCAGAGTAGTCACCTGCTTAAAACACATTACAGAAACAATGACACACGTAAGCGCCAAGTTGCAGGGATTTGGGATGTGTCCAGCAAGAAGTGTCGTCTTTCGTGACAAAAGCAAATTTAAAACACGAGGACATTCCTGCGACGGAGTTTACTGAATTGAATAACCGGTGGCATATACTTACTTACTTAATTGCTCCACGGAGCAGAGTCCTTCTAGAGAAGCTAACCGGTTTTCAGCTAGCCAAGAAATTCCCCGCATTTTAGGGAACCCAAAAGTTCATTACCGTATTCACAAGTCCCCGCCACCTGTCTCTATTCTGAGCCAGTCCGATCCAGTTCATACCCTCACACCCTACTTCCTGAAGATCCTTTTTAATATTATCCTACCATCTACGCCTGGGTCTCTCAAGTGGTCTCTTTCCCTCAGGTTTCCCCATTAAAACCCTGTACACGTCTCTTCTCTCCCCCATACGCGCTACAAGCCCTGCTCATCTCATTCTTTTCGATTTTATCACCCGAACGTAATTGGGTGAGGAGTACAGACCATTCAGCTCCTCATTATGCAGCTTCCTCCATTCCCCTGTTACCTCGTCCATCCTAGGCAACCGTTGGCATATAGACGCAAGAAGTAATATCCATAGCAAATTTCAAGCTCATATTCTTTCATTAGTGTATAAGTCACATTTAAAACACCAGAAACTCGACTTACTGCAGTTGCAAGATTCACGGGACATCAATTTCACCCTAACCCACTCAGTCACAAGAAATGTTCCACATATATAGATACAGAACAGAAATCCATTTCCTGTTCTGCACTCTCCAGTACACAGTTTCGATATAAGTCGTCGGACGTCTCTTTCTTTCTGCACTAGATGTGGCGTAACAAATGCAAAAGAACTTACTTCGTTCTAGTTCCCTAATTCCGGAATGCTCTGTATTTATTGCCGTATTAATGGCGCCAACCTGAAACGTACGCCACGAAGTCTTACTGGCACTTCGACGGCATTTAGATGTAGTGCAATTTCCATGAACTAGAGGAAGGCATTGAAATAACAAAAGTCACGGTTCGTGTATAAAATAGCACAACTTCACCAGCTCCGTGGTGTCAATATATTCTTTATTTTCCCACACGATCGAAAAAAGTATGAATATAAAGATGTTATTTATAATTCACGTGGGCCGGGTAGCTCAGTCGGTATAGCGACTGACTACGGGCTGGACGGTCCGGGATCGAGTCCCGGTGGGGACGAGATTTTCCGCCCGTCCAGACCGGCCCTGGGGTCCACCCAGCCTCCGGGCACCGGGTCTTTCCCGGGGGTAAAGTGCGGCCGGGGCGTGCTGCTGACAACTCACCCCATTCTATACCTCTACACACCCTCTGGGCCACACCAAGCCTGTAACAGAATAACTTTACCTATTTATAATTCACGAAGAGAAGCGAAGTCATAGACAATTATGCTGTTGTGCAAGATAGGGAGGGAATCTTTATTTCTGCCAGAGAAGACGGCTGGTTCGTTCTAAAATACTTTGACCACATACAAAGACACACAGTGCTAAAGGTGGCTGTGTGCTTAATTAAGCGTTGAGGGGCGAAGACACACGAGGTATCGGAGGCAGTCTTAGACTCGGCACTACTGAGAGGTAAGCGGCCAGTTTGCCGCCTCAGCCTCTTTACCTCCGAGACCATTCAAAAGAAGGCTAGGGGGACCGCAGATCCGGACTGGATTCTTTGAACAACAGAAAACTGAAAAAAAAACTCCTCAGTTGCCCAGCCTACAGCCCAGTCGCTCTACCGACTGAGATTGACTTCCCCCACCTAACACCAGAAGATGTTTTTGTTAAACAGGCAGACATGAAAAAAATTGCCGAATTCCTCAAAAGAAATTAAGAAAAGATAAAACAACGTAACAGCAAAATGTACTAATTCCGCAATAATAAGGATACAAGCCAAAGTTAAAGAAAGCGTTTCGACAAATAATTATATAACAAAAATAAATGAAAAACCGAATTTCGACATAATAAAGTTGAAAATCTCTATACAATCCACAAAACTAAATCAAACAAAAATTATAAAATATAAAATAAAGAGCTTATCCCCCTAATCACAACATCCAAAAACAAAAACTAACCAACAATAAAAATTAAATAAGACGTGGACTGGAGGCTGAAAATTTTACTGCACACAGAAGTCACTGTTATTAAAAAATGAGAATCCACTCATTTCATTTATTTATGTATAATTTATTTAATTATGTTCTCGGCATATTCCTAGGCACACAACATCGAACTATACACGGTTAGATGAAGACGAGCCTGGAATGATGTGGTAGTGGTCGTGGCCTACTTTGAGGCACTAAACATATGGTCGGGACAAGATCTCACATCCTTCAGTTAGGCCAGCCAATGGCTGGGTCGAGGCTTGAACCCTGGATATCCAGAATATGAAAGAAATATTACGCATTCTACAGTGATGTTCAATGGACGTGTACCTTAAGAGCAGGATGTGCCACAGTTCTGTAGAATGACTACATGCCTAAATTGAAACACTCTACGTGAACAGTCCGTCTGTACCGCCGCTATTTGAGTATGATGCATAGAACACCATCAAGTTATACGGCGAAAGATTGTTACACTTCTCAGCTGCGCCTTGAACACCTTCAGAGCGCTGTGCACTTCACTAACATGCCTTGTTAACAAACGGGTCAGTATAAGACCACGCTGTGTCAAACACTCAACGGGCAGTCTTAAGATTTTTGTGTGGCCTCTAATGAAGGGCAGTGAGGTAGATCTATCTAGGGACTGCTACAGTGTTCCCGGAACGCTAATCCTCTGTACAACAGCAAAGCAGTTTTAGCATGTTTCGTAGTCCGTGACAGCAGGCCAGAAGCTTCACCTGAACGCTGTCCTAGTGATTTCCATATAACGTACCGCCATTCCCTTGTGAGTATAAAGACAAAGGTAGAGATTTTCCTGTGCTTAATTAAGACCGCGATACGAAGACATAAGGCGAATGGAGGTGCAGCTCCACATATTCTAAAACATTAGATGTGTGTAGGTGGTCAGGTTCAAACACCGGCTGGTATACCCTAGGGGAAAGATTTCTCGTTGGTCTTTGGGTAGTCGGTATGGATAATCCAGTGAAGAGAGATGACCCTAACACCAGTCGGGAATCAAACGCCGATTCATCGGACTTGAGAAAATGTCTCGCAAAGCGGTGGGCTCCGAATGAATACAAAGCAATGGTAGAATGATAAAACAATGGAAGTACTCAGAAAAAAAACCCGCCCTAGGGTAATTTCGCCAACCACAATTTCCACACGGAATGCTCTAAGATCGAACCCGGGATTTGTCGGTAATATACCGTTTTAGACATTTAAATGTGACTATCTTCCAGAAGGAAAACACGTAGAGAAGCGACATGCAGCGAAACGATATCACTCTGTAACAATTAGCGTGAAAGGTGGAGATGTGTTTCTACAATACACTTGTTCGTAAATTTGAATAAACGGGTAATATATTAAATGACCATACGTTTGTACCAACAAGTAATGAAATGAAACGAAATACAACCAGAGTATAAATCTAAGTTCTGTATAATTTGTTAAAAATAAAACAAGAAATATGTGTTTATATAAAAAAGGATTGGTTATTACTTGACTCAGTCCGGTAACCTCTCTGACAGAAAAAATTCCTACCTTATTATAACGTCTCTATGCAGAACTCTGTTCTGCACAGATACTTTGTGCGCGGTAGAGTTATACTGTTTCAAGGACACAACTTTTAAGTACCGTCCTAAGGGGCTCAATTGAAATTGAAACAAATACCATTAATTAAACAACAAAGTGTGAGGATAAATACAAACCTCCCACGTCTCAACACAACTCAGTGGTCAAGTCTCATACTCCAGTTGCTTTGTACATGTGGAAAAACTCCTCTGCATCTTTCTTCATGAATGGATGTGTCCCATAGCCTCAAAAAGACATGGAGAATAAATAACAGTCAACCGCTTGAAAATATATCAAGTTTCATGAAGTGAATAGCACTTAATTTGGGCTACTTTCACTTGTGTTACCTTTTAGGAATACCGAAGACTGAAGGAAAGAACGAAAGAAAGATAGGATGTATGTAGGAATGAATGAATAAATAAGTAAATCAATGTGCTCATACATATATACACAAAAATTATTTCCTAAGCATTACAGTAACATTGAGACCAGTAAGCTCTGTTGAAAGAAAAGTAGGAAATAGAACATTTATCTCAGGTAAAGTTGAGTGAACCGGTAAAGATCATCATCATCCGTCACCAGTTCGGCCTTGATAGACCTGCTTCGGCCTCGTATAACAGTCTCTTCAAAGGTCTTCCAAGTCGTCTTCGTCCATTCAGTCCATAATTCAGCATTATTTTTGATATCCTGTTATTGTTCATTCTTGTTACATGTCGTAGCCAATTTGATTCTTATTTTCTTAGTTTCTCGTCAACTGGTTCTACCTTCAACTCATACAAAATTTCTTCGTTCCCTTTGTGGTCAAAACGGATGTATCCGGCTGTTCTGAAAAATGTAATCTCGATTGATGTCAATCGCCTTTTGTCCTCTCTTTTATAGGTCCAAATTTCACTTCCATATAAAAGAATGGGGAGAGCCAGTGCATTATACATATATATCTCTATATATATGAATTAAAATTGAATATATTTCTATAATAACAAAGATGGGTAACAAAGTCACAACACAGTGCATGCGGAAGGAGAAAAGGTTGTTTCTGCCTTATAAAAGAATTTTAATTAAATTTATCTCTAACTTTGTCTAACCAGAAACAAAAAAGAAATCTGCTACAATCCACATTTTGTGCGTAGCAAACACATTTGCAGCAGCACTTTCTGTTAACGCTAGCAGAAAAGTCATACAACCCGCTTTACATTGCAGACGGACTAGTTGCCGCAGATGCAAGGCGCTGTGTTACACGAACTACCTTGTAAATTATTCACGGGATGCCAAGCCAATGTACAGATAGGTATGCCTATAACGAAACAGCACTCATAATGACACTTTAAAGAGAATGTGGAACTCCACTGTTTCTCGGTTTTGGTACCAAAAGAACCCAATATACGCGTTTCTTGAATTTACCTCACTGAAAAGTGAATATTGGAATCAGAAGATTATGTAAAAGTGTTCTGATTTCGTGTGTGAAGAAAAAAACCACACCGCTTCAAGAAAATCGCAGACAGTTACGAAACGTGATAACCTAAACATAAAACAAAGTAATCCGACGCCTACTATAAAAGATTCAAAACAAATTATTATCATGTAATTAAAAATATTAAAGAACCCGAAGCTTTCCTCTGGTTGGTATTCCTCCGAGCAAACAGTTCTTTATGTTTCTGTCCTTTAGCCGTATGGTCACTTACTGTCAGAGTCAGTACAGACACAACAAAAACGAAATATAATCAATACCAAACCAAAAACGAAAACTCACTCAATAAAACGTTCTGTAGTCCATGGACTAAAAAAAACCACACTAAAATAAGAGAGAGAGAAAAAAAACTGACAGATCCCAACTCTCTAAACTCACATATAGAAAAAGCCCACAACGGGACAAGTAATAAAATAACTAATACAAGCACATAAACGAAACCCAAGCCAACGACAAAGCACAAAACGTTTTATGGTTAGTTTATTTATATGCCTTTTCCTTATTCGTGTTTAATGGTTTCTAATTTCGCTCTTTGTGGTATGCCGTTTCTGGCTGGGTTTTATTGATTACGTGAATTCTTCATATCCGCCTGTTTCACAAGATAATTCCTATTCGCACACGCAATCTCAGATGAATCCCAAACAAACTAGGAGGAGTAATTGCAATAGTAAAATCAATTGTAATTCTATTCACTATACTAGCACTGTAAACTGTTACTTGAAATTAAAACTAACGTATTGTGAAACTAGCAAATCAATAACCCTAAACTTAGCTATACAAAGACTGATCAACAATGTGGTTGCCTGCGGTGTGTCAACTCGTAGCTCAGTAGAATGGTACACGATGCTACTATTGTCACATTTGCCCTGGAAATGGAGGCAGGGAATTCCTCCAAACTTGATAACCATTGGGCTTGTTAACTCCATTCTCACACAGGTACAGACTGCGTTTAGCTTTGTTTTCTCAAGTGTGTAAAGCCAAGAATTCCATAAGCGGTTATTTTCTGTACAGTCTTCTCCCTGAAGCTTCATATTATTCAGCTACAAGATTCAGTTTGAGTGATTTTCTAATCTAAAAACTAGACAGCTAACCAGAAAAGCGTCGTGTTTATTCTGCAGGTACCAGTTCTGCACTGCTGCTTGTGAGATTCATTTTCTTTGTCTCAGCCCCGAACAAACAAACTAAAATACGTGGACGCTTCAGCATATCTTAACTTCAGATTCACAATTACGCCGACCTCCATAGGGAACTTCAAATGGAGATGGTTACGAATGAAATTGAAAAGTTCGCTAAGAAGCAAGAAGAAAGGCTTCTCTATCTCGTCAAAGTCGAAGCGATCCAGCTGCTCGACAACAGTGAAATAGAGCGAAGGCTTAAAAAAAAAACTTTTGAGCCGGTGTAGTGACCATTAAAAGCAGAGCACAGCGAAGTGCGCCATAAACACTATTAGTGTGTGATAAAAACAGGGCACAGTGTTAGTGCAGTAATCACCGCCAACAAAGGCAGAGACAATGCGTAAGCAAACAGAACTAAACGAGCAGAACGGCTGGGCGAAACCTGAAGTTAATATTCATTTAGCAAATTAAGTCAGAGCAAAATACCTTATTAGTCTTAAGACTGGGTGTTATTGTAATTGAGAGCTGATATGTGGTTTAATAATAATAAAAAATTTCACAATCCCTGATGATCTCTCAAGGCAATTCCACGAGTGGCATTACTATGTTCCGTGTGCAGTGCCAGCAGTTTTACATTAAGTTAAATAATTACATGTGGGCCAGGTAGCTCAGTTGGTGTACTGACTTACTACGGGCTGGACGGTCCGGGATCGAATCCCGGTGGGGAAGAGATTTTTCGCCCGTCCAGACCGGCCCTGGAGCCCACCCAGCCTCCTGTACAACGGGTAACGGGTCTTTCCCGGGGGTAAAGTGCGGCAGGGCCGTGCTGCTGACCACTCACCCCCTTCTAGTGCCGCGGTCATGGAAGAGTAGAACTATACCTCTACCCACCGTCTGGGCCAGACCGTGCTTGTAACTGGATCACTTTACCTTAAATAGTTACACTCATTATGTGTGCATATAATTGGCAGGTAACATCAGTAATTACTGCGAGCAAGGTACGTCCGGTAGCTGCAGGTGACTGCTATATAACAAATGGGACATCTAAATTTCTAAAAACTATGATACCAGAAGTGTAGGACGTGACGCAGTAGAGTCTGGCGCATAAGCGCTATTGTTTCCGAGGGGTATATTTCCTGTGTCTTCATGGTAAAATATAAAGGCAGGATGTTCGTTCTAACAGGTGGTACATACATATATATAAGACTGCATGGCACAACATCTCGGAAGACGGCAATCGTATCTACAAACAATAGCAGTAAAACAGTTGGTGTTTTAAAGTGGTATGAAAAGAAAATTGCAGGGGCTTGAAAAACGCGAGGTCGATATAAGCTTAGAAAATACGAAATTTGGGGCTCTCGAAGTCTTGTTACTAAAGATTCAGATCTTCTAGGGTGTTACGCCGCGTTGACTGGTAATTAGCTATTGAAGATTTGAAGGATCGTAATGTTTTCGTCTTCAAGGTCATGAAGTCCAAGAAAGAGTACTGCGTAACGGTGAAGACGAAATTCACCACTATATTTCGAAACATCGTTAACTATAAGTATTAACCAATCGACACGGTGTAACATCCCACGAGACTCGAATATTCAAGTTCAGAATATTTTAATCTTGTAAAAGCTTTAAAATGCACACAAAAGTTTGGGGTGGAAAACCCCGGAAAGAAGGGACCAAGGAACTATTAGTTACACCAAATAACATATACCGCAGATGGAAAAGTAAAGCTTTCATTTGCTTAATCACGTCTCGAGCCATGAAGACGTATTGGGGGTGGAGGTACAACTCCATACAGTGTTAGCCTTAAGCTCTCGAGAGTTGACCAGACACTGACTGGAGAGGAGCATAAGTGGGACCCCGACGTTGTCGGAAGAGACGATCTTTGTCCCCGTTAGGATTATTACATCCGATTCTCGCTGTTGGCCTGTCCGCACTCTTGCCGGTATATTAAATCATCTCTCCTTGCTCCTGTGAGTAGATACAGACAGCATATTAAAGCTGATATTGCTGATACAGCATGTGCAAGTATTGACCGTATTGAATTTGCACGGTCCAGTGTCGAGTGTGGTAATTCGAATTCTCGATGGTGAAGAAGTGACTTTCACGACCACAGGAAACAATGTTCAACTGGACAAGGAAAATCCTTAAACACGTACGTGTAATCTGTTACTTAGAATATTTTACATAACACAAAAAAATCACGTCCACAATCAATGAAGTTAAATCAAGAAGAACAATGTATTCTGTACTCTATTAATTCTTTAGAATAAATTAGAATGCTTCTATGGCGAGTCTCTTTCTACTCCTCTCGCACTCTTTCAGCTCACAAACTTCTATCTGGAAGCTTAAAGTTTTGTTCCCAGCCCAGCAATCAATCAGTAAGTTTTTCGGGTTTTTTTTTCCAGCCTCCCTCTATGCAATGTGATGAGTAGTTGTAATGCAATCTGCCTGATGTTGGTCCAAAACTTTACATTTAATTAAATTATCATATTCCCCATCACTGCGGTGACATAAACAGCTGGAATCGATATCTGTCGTGCACTTTCATATATTTGTAATATGTATATTAGCTTGCCATTCTATCTTTACATATCAGTCAGAAAGTTTAAAATTACAGCCAGAACCACTACATGGCAATAATCAACTGCAGTGAGAAATATCCGTTTTCTCCATTCGGTATTAAAATCTTATACCTTGTCGATCCAGTTAACGGCTAAGATAGAGCACTGTTTGAATTATGGAGATAGGATAGGGTAAGATAAGTAGATTTAAGTGGCTCATCGTAAGCTCCAATAGCGCACTCTTTTAAACGTGGCAACAAACCATTTGATACAGTGAAAGCTGGGAAGTTACTGTCTGCCTCATTTATTATAAAGGTCTCGGGGATGACCCTGCACTCTCGAAGTGAGCTGACAATACTGCAAACGACACAAGTGTGTAATTGATAGCTAGAGTCTAAGAGGATACGGTGTGCTCACAAAGCAAGCCGACTTCACATCTCTGCAATAAGACTGTAGTTTCGATTTCTGTCAAGACATGGCATTCTCAATTTCAGAAAGTGTTCCTGGGCAGGGTATTTGTCTGAGTTCTCACCGATCCTTCTGTCAGTACAATCTAACACCATCCCCACCAAGTTCACATTCTGTCCATCAAAAACCGCTTTACGAATGAGCAGGAGACGTAAGTAATGTCGCTGTGTCTCTGCGACGTGCAGGAATCACGCCAGCGTCGTTGATCTATCTCCCTCCATTTTCTTTGTAGCTTTCGTTTCGCTTCTTCTTCAGGGTTTCCTCTCAAGAAATCTCTCCGCTTTATCTTCTTTCTCCTCTTTCTTTACCCGTTTGTTTTACTCTCTTTTTCTTTCTACAACTCCTAACACTGTCTCCATATAGCTCTTTCCTCCTCCTACTCTCCTCCTCTCTCATTTCTTTTTAACAGCAATTCTAGAGTCGAATCAGCTACTTTGAAGTCACGAGGTCTGCCTTTTTCAGCTCGTTCAAAACGTTCTACTGCCTGCAATTACGGCACTCTTTCGAAGATAATTCTGCCAACTCTCTACACTTTATCCTTCACTTAACATGTGCTGGCAGCACTGACATTACGTAGGACGACCATTTATAACAATCACTTTTTTTCGAGTTCCATTTCGTAAGTTCGTATATATTTACATCTGGAACACACACACACACACACACGCACACACACAAACCCACCCACACACACACACACACACACTCACACACACGCACACACACAAACCCACCCACACACACACACACACGCACACACACACACACA
>Ga0123355_10009819_pt1 | contig 14606 bp, 9 predicted proteins | sample TergutEmb28metaG_3_FD_89872 | JGI IMG/M metagenome (GOLD analysis project Ga0123355, IMG submission 89872) | Embiratermes neotenicus P1 segment gut microbial communities from Petit-Saut dam, French Guiana - Emb289 P1 | ecosystem: Host-associated > Arthropoda: Insects > Digestive system > Gut ...
ACTGGCGATATAGGACAGGATGGGACGTGCCATGGATGGAACCGCGCGCTCGCTGGCAGGAGCTTCACGACGCTGCTGCTTGGCTCTTAACTGCGCCGGTATTACTGCTGTTCAGCGACATTTTTGATTGTCTCCGGCAAGGAGAAATAAACGTAGTTTACGCGGAATGGTCTGCGGCGCAAGCGGACTAACCGACCTCGCGGTATAAGCAGAAGGCGCCGGGTAGCCGCCTCGGCCACCCGGGCGTGCGTGGTATCCCTACCGCGATCTTCAGGCGGCACAACCGCTTGGAATCGGGCCTCAGCGGGGCGGACGTTACGACGAGGGGTCCGCCGAGCATTTGCGGTTACCATGGTCGACAAGGATTTGGCACCATCGACATTGACGGATTCTGTATGATGAGGGAAGCTTGGCATTCGCGGGGGAACCAACGTTTCCTTCGCAAGATACATCTGAGATGTCCGGCCTTCCTGGATGGTCGTGACGACTCAGCGTGGCAAGCGAAGGTTTCAAAGGGGCGTCCGTGCGAATTCTCCTCTATAACCCTGACAACGGGGTCACCCGCAACTTCATGCCCCACCTCTGGATGTTCCTCCTGCAAGCCCTCACACCTGCGGGACACGAAGTCCTGCTGATCGATGGCAATGCCCAACCAATGGACGAAACCCAAATTGCGCAATTCGTCCGCGACCAGAACATCGGGCTTGTTGGCATCGGTGCCATGACCCGGATGGTCGCCAGGGCGTATCGCATGGCGGACGCGATTCGGGCGACGGGAGTTCCGGTAGTCATGGGAGGGCCGCACGTGACCGAGGAGGCCGACGAAGCTCTCGGCCGCGATGGTGGCCCGCGCCACGCCGATGCGGTTGCCTTGGGGGAAGCCGATGAGACCTGGCCACAAATCGTGGAAGATGCTGTTCGCGGCGAACTAAAGGAAATCTACGCGCCGGTTGATGCTATGGGCAAGGAGCGCAAGCCTTCTCTGAATCCCTATCCCGAGATTCCATGGGACACGCTCGATCTCCGACAGTTCAATCTGGTTCCCAAACTGATGCACCCCCTGCTCAAGAATTTCCGGGAAGGCTGGGGGACATTTCGCATCGTGCCGGTTGAATCGGGACGAGGCTGTCCTTACGGCTGCGAGTTCTGCACGGTCACCGGATTCTTCGGCGACTCCATTCGGTTCCGCACGAATGAAAGTGTCGTCAACGAATTGCTCCTCCTAAAAGCCCGCGCCCGCAAAGAGGGAGGCCAGATCGCGGTTTTCTTCATCGACGACAACTTTGCCATCAATGTCAAGCGCACCAAGTCACTGCTGCGGGACATCATCGCGGCGAAAGCCCAAGTCTTTTGGGTGGCGCAGATCAGCGCCAATCTGCTGCGCGACGAAGAGCTGGTTGATTTGATCGCTGCCTCCGGAGGCAAGTGGGTCTTTATCGGCATGGAGTCCATCGATCCCGTAAACCTGAAGGACGTGAATAAAGGGTTCAGCAAGCCGGGCGACTATGCCGCCGTGCTCGAGCGTCTAGCAAAACGCAATATTTACGCTATCACTTCGTTCATCTTCGGCATGGATAACGACACTCGGGGAGTCGCCGAACGCACCTTGCGGGAGGTCCGCACATGGCCTCCGGGCCTGCCGGTGTTCGGACTGCTCACGCCGTTACCCGCAACGCCTTTATACAAGCGGCTGAAGGCCGCGGGACGGCTCACGCGCCCGCAGCATTGGCTGGATTTCGTTCCGTTCACCATGGCGCACACTCCGCTGAAGATGACGATCGAAGAAGCGCACGCCGAAGTGAACTACGGCTGGGCTCACTCCTATAGCCCGGAAACGCTGGCTCAGGCAGTTGCCTCGCTGGACGACCAGCATGTGGGTGATCGGTTCAATATTTTTTTGGCGCGTCTTTGTTTCCGCGGTATCTATTTCCCGATGCTGACGAAGTCGTCGTGGCTGCGGGTGGTTATCGAGAACCGCCGAACCATCCTGAGGCTGTTCAAAGACGGAGTGTTCCGATGGATGCACCCGCGAAATTCTGCCAGCCCGGATTCCTTTGACGTCGCAACGCCCAACGCCAGCGGCAAAGCTAACGCTTAAACGGATTCTCTGAAGCGCCCGACGCCCTGGTCGGGTCCGTTGCTCGACAGGAGAACCTAGCGTCGAGTGGGAGACTCTGGCATGCTGCGGCAACACAACGGTTTGACAAAGTGGTACTTCATTGCCGATAGGAAGATGGTTCCGGTTTAGGCGATGGCTCGTATGAGCGGGTTAGGCCATCCCCGTACTTGTGCGCGCCCCCTCGTAGTTTGACTGGGCCTAGAAGTTGAACTTAAACCCCAGCTGCACCTCCCGCGGTCCAATGGACGTGGAGGTGACCGTCCCGAAGTTTGGATCGTCCACGGACGTGTCCGGCGTGCCGAATACCGGATGATTGAAGGCGTTCTTGGCCTCGAGGCGGAACTCGAAGTTCATCTCCTCGTGTATCGGGAATTGCTTCCCCACCGACAGATCGGTCGTGAACGACTGCGGACTCCGCACCATGCTCAAGGTTCGCGGAGCATCGCCCAGGGTAAAATCAGCCGGACGCTGGAAAACTGTGTTATCCACAAAATAGTTGTCCACCCAATCCGAGCCGTGGTTGCGCTTGGGCGTCCCTACGAGATTGGGCCGCAGCGTACCACTCCCGCCGCCATAGGTGGGCAGCAGCGTGCCGTCGGCAACCGTGAAGGCCAGCGGACGTCCATCCGCGATGCGCCAGATGCCGTTCGTCTTCCATCCACCGATGATTAAGTCCGCCCAGCGTGGCATGTTGCCCAAAAATGCCCGCCCGCGCCCAAACGGCAGATCGTAGCTGTAGCTGAACTGGATTACGTAGGGAATATCGAAGGTTGACAAACTTCGTTCCAGCCACGGCTTGTTGGGATCCTGTAAGCTGTCGAAGCTGCCTAGCCAGGACACGTTGGTGTCAGCTTGGGAAGAGTCGTCGATCGACTTCGACCAGGTGAACGTTGCCAGTAATTGCAAGCCATTGGAGTACTTCTTCTCGGCGAGCACCTGCAACCCATGGTAAATGGAATTCGCAATCAACTGCGGTTCCGTCGCAACACCGGTGAATTGCGGATAGGGACGCAGCAACTGGTAATACGGAATCTGCGAGAAGCTGCTCCCAATGGTGCTGTTTGGGTTGGCGATGATTCCGGCGAAGGGATTGGTCACCAGGGTGTTGAGGCACGCTATGGTCAGTCCTTGGCATGGGTTGGCTGCGTTGGGATCTCCAACCGGCAGACCCTCCACCCAGGGCCCCAAATAGTTGCGGTCCACCGAGTTGTCGAAAGGCAGGTGGGTGCCCTTCTTGCCGATATATTCTGCGTTGATCAAGATGTGGCTGGGCAATTCGCGCTCGATCCCGAAGCTCCAGCTTTGCTCATAAGGGGTCTGGTTCGCGCCCGGCGTGCGCAGCGGACCGTTCGCACCGAAACCGACATCGTTCAACAACCCGAGCGAGTTTCCTGCCGGCTGAATCAAGCCGTTGGGGAAGGGATTACTCAGATTCACGAAAGGAGTCGCGTGATTGACTGGATTCACTGTGATCACATTTGTGTACTGATTGAAACCTGCGCTGCCGTAGGGGACGACGCCCGTGACCCCCGAGCGCGACTGCCCGTAATAGATGCCGTAACCTCCGCGTACCACCATTTTCGGAGCAAACTGATAGGCGAAGCCGAAGCGCGGCTGGAAGTCGTGCCAGTCGGTTACATAATTGGTGCGTTCCTTCGAAGAGGCGAAAACCTCGCCCCCTTTTAAAGCCAGGTTCACGGGCTGGCCGGTAACGGGGTTGGTATAGGTCAGGCTTCCACCACTCAATGGACTGTTGGCGTTCGGATCGAACCAATCTTGGTGGTTAAACCGGTCCGTGCGCGGCAACGTAAAGTCATAGCGCAAGCCCAGATTTAATGTCAGTTTGGGCGTCACCTTCCAGTTATCTTGAGCAAAGAAGCCGTACTGGTAGTTCGTAGTGGCGGGCCGGAATTGGATCTCTTCGTTGGACCCACAACCATTGCTGGCACAGCCCTGCGTCATCTGGCCCATCATAAAGCTCGCCATGGAATCTCCGCCGCAGGTGGCTAATCCCGACGGGCAGGCGTCAGAACCATCGGTATTGAAGCTGAAGAATCCGAGGGGAGCATTGGTTTGGATGTAGTTTATTTGATGGACCCGGCCGTCAAATCCGAACTTCATGTCGTGCGTGCCGTGTGTTTTGTCGAGCGTGGCCGACAGTTGTCCTGTGTCCTGGCCCAGGCGGTAATTGCCATAGGGATCGGTGCCGATATTGGCGTAGCCGGCAGGGGCATACTGGTCGATAAAGATCGCGGGCACTCCCTGAAACCCGTTGGCCTGTAAATAGGAGGGGAATCCCAGCGTCCCCAGAGGGTCATTGACGCCGTGCGGGTTGTAGGAGTCAATGTGCCAAACTCCGCGCGTGAACCCCAAAGTCGTATTCAGCAATAGAGTCGGGCTGAAAGTATGCGTCTCATTGATCGCAAACGTGTGGGCATTGGTCCAACCGGGCCCGCCCTGGCAAGGATCGGTGAAGTTTTTGAAACAATCGAGGCCAGTGCCTGAGGGAGTGTATTGATACGAAAATTTCCCGGTTAGTAGGTCGTTCTGTGTCAAGCGATGGTCGATTCTGATATCGAACTGCGTATTGGAGCTGTGGCTTGAGCCAGACCCAACCCAGTTCTGATAGATTCCCCCACTGGTAAAGTTGGCCTTCGGAAAGTAGCTCATCATCTTTTGCGCAACCGGATCAATCAGATTGCCGGGAGCTCGATTGCCCGGGCCCGGGCTGGTATAGGTCGCGAGATTGTTGAAGGGGATGAAAGTGCTGCGCACCACGCCCCCGGCATTGGAATTGAAGACTCCGGAGTACGGATCCCAGACTTGACCGGCAGGTACACTACACTGCCCTTTGTTATCGAACGTCCCTCCCTGTGCAGTACATACCTCGCCAAAATCGCCGGCGCGCATGGCATCGCTGGGAACGGCTCCCGTAGCTGTGCTCAAGCCTGTCTGACGCAAGCCGTCGTAGTCGAAAAAGAAGAAAGTTCTGTTCTTGATGATGGGGCCGCCGACAGTGAAACCAAAGTTGTGGCGGCGCAGAGGCGGAATTGGATTTCCCGCCCGGTTAGAGAACCAGTCGTTCGCATCGAGACTGGCGTCGCGGAAGAACTCGTAGGCGCTGCCGTGAAACTTGTTGGTACCGGAGCGCTCGATCACATTGACCACCGAGGCGCCGGAAAAACCGTATTCCGCGCTGAAATTCGTCTGCTGAACTTTGAATTCCTCCACCGCCTCCGGTGAGGGCAGATAGGTTACGGACGTAATTCCCCCGTTGGGCTCGGAGTTCGTGACGGAGGCGCCATCCAGCAAAAAATCAGCGGTTGCTCCACGGCTGCCGTTGGACACAAAGTTGGTGCCCAGACAGGGCTCCGGGCATTGATCGTCCATCTCCGTGACGCCCGGCGCCAAAGAGGTCAGGGATTCGATGTTGCGGTCAATCAAAGGCAGATCATTGATAAAGCGGCGATTGACCACCTGCCCGGTTTCGGCGTCCTCGGTCTGGATTGTCTGTGCGGCCGCCTCTACCTCTACCGTTTGAGTGGCGGCCGCCACCTTCAAGGTCAGGTTGGCGGTTGCATTCTCGTTCACGTCGACCTTGAACCTGCCGCTTTCCGTCCGGCCAAAACCTGTGGCCTGAACGCTGACGACGTATATGCCGGGAGGAATCGAGCGGAACAAATAACGCCCGCCGTTGTCAGAGATCGCCTCGAAGTGGAATCCCTTCTGCTGATCGGTGAGGGCGACCTTCGCTCCCATGACTACGGCGCCAGTGGCGTCGGTCAGTTCGCCGCTGACGGTGCCGAAATAGGCTTGACCGAACAGAGCCGGCGCCAGAGTCAGCGCGACGCCCAGCAGCATAATTAAGAGAAAACCGAAGGCGTGGTCGCGAAGAAATCTGAGAAATGTTCGCATCGGACCCTCCTGTGCGGTGAAACAGACTAACGAAAGCACATGTGGCCGGCTGGTTTCAAGAAAAAACCGCATGTGAATCGATTTAGTTGCTGGCGAGCCCTGCACTCTCACCGGCATCCCTTTTCTAAGGGAGCACCAATCACCCTGGGTCTCGTGGCTTGGCACTTCTTGTCGGGTTTCCCTCGAAATTGACAATGGGCGTCGACAGCACTGGGTGAGGAAAACCCGACATGCAAAAATCCACTACCCCTCCCTCACGGCGCGTCGTGAAGATGCTAAGGCGTTCATCCGCAAGGGCTTCCCTCTTTCAGGGGAATGTCGTTTGATTGGGTTTCTGAGACTCTTGCGCCCCGACTTGCATGAGGGCGATGATTGGCGTTATTGTGTCGTATACGACGTGTCGTATACGACATAAAGGCCGCTTGACAATGAAATTCGATGCCAACCAAGCAATTGTTTTCCCTTGGCTCACGCTCGCTGCTGTCTGGTCGATCCGTGCGCTTGGCGTCAAGAAAGCGCTCCGCAGGGAATCCAGCGTCTCTCGGCTCTACCACCTGCTGTTTATGACCGCGGTTTTTGCCTTGTTGTTTCGGCACGACTTCAGGATTGGTCGACTCGGATTGCGCATCATCACGTCGGCGGAAGCCGCTTACGCGGGTTTGGTAGTGACCGTCTTGGGCGCAGCCTTTGCGATTTGGGCACGCTGGACGGTAGGTCAAAACTGGAGCGCAACGGTGGCCGTGAAGGAAGACCACTCCTTCGTGGATTGCGGCCCCTACCGGATTGTGCGCCATCCCATTTATGCTGGCATTCTGCTTGCTATGCTCGGAACCGCGTTGGTATACGGAGAAGCAGGCTGTTTCTTGGCGGTGAGCCTCGCTTTCGTCGCCTGGTGGCTGAAAGCCCGAATGGAAGAGGAGTTCATGACTCAACAGTTCGGGGAGGATTATCGTCGTTATCAGAGAAACGTTGGGCAATTCATTCCGTTTGTGCTGTAGCAGGCCGAAGCTGATGCCAGAAAAGAAGAAGGGGAAGGGCCAAGAAGACGAGTTGCGCCAACTCGCGTTGGAACTGGAGCAACACCTGACTGCAATCCGGCAGGAGATTCGGCGACCTGTGGAAGCGGAGTTTGCCAAAGGCGGGCTCACCGGCCCGCAGAGAAGCGTTATGCAAGCGCTCATGCAGTCCGAGGGGGGCAGTCTGAAGGAGCTGACGACGCGGGTCGGCTTAGCCCACAGCACAGTCTCTGGAATTGTGGATCGATTGGGGAAACGCGGCTTCGTCGAGCGTCAGCCTGATCCTAATGACCGCCGGCACACCAGAATTATTGTTTCAGTCGACGTGCGCGAGTTTATGGAGAGGAAATACCCGGTGATTGCCGCCCAGCCTCTGTTCGACGTATTGCGCCAAGCGGGGGCGACTGAGCGCAAAGCCATCGTGGCGGGTATCAGGAGTCTGAGAAGGCTCTTGGACAAACAAAAAGGAGCTACTACAGTTCCTGCAAGCTAGCAGGCCCTGGCGCGCTCTCGACCTCTCCAAAAAGCCGTCCACTGGAACTTCCCCCCCTTACCTCTCGTATTCTTTCTTGCACCAGAGCTCGGAGGTGTGTCCGTGCGCAAACTTGTCGTCCCATTCCTTCTTCTCGACACTCTTCTTCTAGCAATTAGCCCGGGCGTCCGCGCCGCCAAATCCGAATTTCACGCGCCCGATCTTACCGGACCTTGGGTCGTCAACGCCGACCTTTGGGGCTCGCCCATTTTTTATCGCTTGGAGCTCAAGGACGACGCGGGCAAACTTACCGGCATCCTTGGCGGCGATAAGCTCGAAGGCACCGTCACCGGCAACTCCGTCCACTTCCTTGCCAAGGACGAAGAAGGAGGCTCGGAAGAATGCAGCGCTACCATTAAACTGCTCGCCGATTCCTCGTCCGCCGAATTTTCCGGCAGGTTAACCTTCATTGATGCTGCTAACCCTTCCAATCCCGTTACGCACACCTTCATTGCAACCCCTGCGCCCAAGCGCAGCAGCGCCCCTCCGCAGCGCCACGACTTCACGCCCACCACGTTCTATCGCCAATTTTCTGCGCTCAATGCTCCGGTGTTGCACGTCCAGCCCGGCGATACTGTTCACACCACCACGGTTGACGCCGGTGGCACAGACGAAAAAAGCATCCGGCGCGTCCTCGGCGGCAATCCCGAGACGGGTCCGTTCTACATCGAAACCGCCGAGCCCGGCGACACGCTCGTGGTTCATCTCAACCGCGTGCGCCTCAATCGTGATTGGGCCATCAGCGATGACGATCTTGTTCCTCGCGCCGTGGACACGGAATGGTCCGTGAAAATGAAGGACGCAGGCAAATCCGTCCGCTGGCATCTCGATATCGCGCGCGGGGTGGCCACGGTGGAAAAACCCGGAGAGCATCTGAAGGATTATTCCGTCCCGATTCGCCCCATGCTCGGCTGCCTCGCGACGGCTCCGCCGCCCGCCGCCGCTGCTCCCGGAGCCGGCGACTCCGGCCGCTACGGCGGCAACATGGACTTCAACGAAAACATCGAAGGTGCAACGATCTATCTGCCGGTGAGCACGCCCGGTGCGTTGCTCTACCTCGGCGATGGCCACGCCGTGCAAGGGGACGGCGAGCTAAACGGCAACGCTCTAGAAACTTCCATGGACGTCGAATTCACCGTCGACGTCATCCCTGGTAAACGCGTCCCCGGCCCACGGGTCGAGTCCGAAACGCACATCATGGCCATGGGTCTCGACGGCTCGATCGACGACGCCTTCCGCCAGGCCACCGTGAACATGGCCGGCTGGCTTACCGAAAAGTACGGCTTGACCCCGACCGAGGTCGCGGAAGTGCTGGGTTCCTCAGCAGAATACAAAGTCAGCGAAGTCGCTGATCGCAACGCCGGCGTCGTCCTAAAGATCAATAAAGACCGCCTGCAATCTCTCCCGCTCACCTCGGCAAAGTAACGCCCGTTGTCGCTTTTCCGTAATTCGTAGACCGAGGGCCGCCGCAAAGCGTCCATCATCGGAGAGACCGGCCTTTCACGCTACTCGCTTTGCCCGAGTGAGATGCCCCGGTTTTCTGTGCCAACCTGACTGTTAGTCCCCGGTTGATGTTTTGGTTTAGGGGATGAGGCGAGAGGAGCGCGAGGGTACGGCGATTGGGTCCGGTTTTCGTTTTTTCATATTGAGTACACTGGCCGTGACCCAAGTTCTTTAGGGTTCCGATTTTGCAATATCTTTGTACTGAGGACCGTAGCCGCGCGGCTTCAGTCGATCCATTCTTAGCTCACCGCCGTGGGCTCTCAAGTTTCGTCGCGTGCGCACACGTACACAACGCTGTGGCGCTGGGCTAAAGCTAAAGATGCTCTGCATTCAACCATTTATTCAAGGACAACGCGACCCTGGCAGACGCGTTGCAAATAGCGTTGCTCAAGTTACAAATAAGTCTGCGTTTTAAAAAATGTACGGCACTAGAGCGAAGGTCTGATGGGCATACGTGGCATACGTCTCCCCAAATTGGGAACGCATCCACTCCTCCTCCATGCGGAGCTTGGCCCAGAACACGAGAAATACTAAGACGAAAGCGACGAGCCCGCGCACCTGGGAGAGCGCGATCGCGGTGCCAAGAAACCCGGTCAGAATGCCGGTGTAGATGGGGTGACGGACCAGGGCATAGGGGCCGGTGGTAATCAGCTCGTGGCCCTGCTTAATGGTTACGGATCGGCTCCAGTTGCTACCGAGGTGCTGTCGCGCCCAGACGGCGAAGAGAAGGCCGACGACGGTAAGAGCAGCTCCAAGCCAAAAAGGCCAGATGCCAGACGGCCAGAGTTGGTGGTAGAGCCAGGGCAGCGGGATGTGAGCTGTCCAGAGGAGGAGGATCACGATCAGGAAGGCGAGGGCCCGCAGGATGCGCGAGGCGGCCGGCTCGAGACGCTGGGTGCTTTTGGTATCGGCGGCCTTTATCTGCCAATAGAGAAGAAAGGAGATCCAGACCACGGGAAAGAAGGATTCAAAGAACCAGAGCATTCGGGACCTCCCCGGCGTGTAGATGTTTGGAAGCTCTTCGCAGTGGTTACGTGGGCGAGCAAGCGGGAGTTCCATGGCTAGCGACGTTTCGCCGCGAGCCGAGGCTATCGCGCTTCGTCTTGTTTTGCGGGCGAAACTGGGGAACCTATGCAAAGTTTAGGTCACGATACGGGGAAACCCCAAAACCTATTTCGCTTGACGTGAGCGGAGCTGGCTTTGTACATTCTTTCTTCCCATACTCGGCATCGATGTCGAAGAAGAAGCTCTGGGCGCGCATCTCCCGTGGGGAGGCAAAGGAGGCTCAGAATTTGTCATTCCGCATCCGGGCACGATTGGGGACGCGCAAGTGATGTCGCAATTCCGATGAATCATTTTCCAGCTGATCGCCGGGTCCCGTGCCTATCACTTCAACAAGTCTCCCGCAGGAGACGCGTACTTGCCCGACACCCTTTCAGGCCCTTTTGCTGGACCGCGTTACTACTGGGGAGAGAGGCGCCGATAAGCGCATCAAGCTGATGACGGCCATCGATCTGTCGAGCGATACCGGGCTGGTGGCGATGGTTTTGCTCACGGTGAACCTGCTGCTCGGGCTGTTCTTATCCGCACGCTATAACACGGTTCGAAACTGGCCTCACCGCTGGCTCCCGATTTTTGACATGCACAACTGGACGGCCTACGTGGCGCTCGGGCTCGTATTCCTGCATCCGACTTTTTTACTGTTTTCGAAAACAGCCGGGTTCGGCGTGCGAGATATTCTCTTTCCGCTTTGGTCGCCCAAGCAAACTCTCTACAACTGCCTTGGCGCCATCGCGTTTTATAGCGTCTTGTTCGTAGTGATCACGTCGTATCTTCGAGCGCGCCTCGGCAGCAGACTGTGGAAGAAGCTTCACTATGTGTCTTATGCCGCGGCCGCATTTCTGTTTGTGCACGGTGTCTTGATCGATCCGGAACTGAAGAACCGGCCGCCCGATTGGTTAGATGGCGAGAAAATATTGGTGGAGCTGTGTGGGGCCGTGATTTTAGCTGCCACCATCTGGCGGATCCGATATCAACCAAAGAAACCGGCCGTGCGCACCTCGGTTGAAAGGATGGACTACGAGCCGGTATAAACCCGGCAGTATGCGCCTATCCACACGGACCGGCGAGAATCTTTTCCCCGCACCCATTTCAAAACCCGAAAATATAGGAACACCGTCAAATGCGACCGTCGGGTGTGTTCCAACCTGTTGCTCTTCACCCGAGGAGGGGAGGTCGTCGTGCGCACCCAGGTCGTTGTTGCTAACCCTCAAACCCAAAATCCGGGCTTGAGGAGTCCATCGCCGGTGATATTTGCGACTTGCGTCAACCATTGCATCAGGTACGCTGTGCAATGCCCAATACAACTCTTGATTCCCAACACTATGGTCCGACAATAAAAGCAATCGCAACCGCTTGTGCTCTTTGGTTGGGCATTACATCGTCTGGCAGCGCAGCTCGCCTGGCGGAATCGCAGCGTAGACAAATTGAGTCCACGGTTTCCGAATTCATGGCCAAGAACAACCTGCCCGGCGTGTCGATCGCCGTGGTGGAAGACGGAGCATACGAATGGTCCAAGGGATTCGGAATGGCAGACCTTGAGAACTCGGTTCCGGCCACGCCTCATACCCTTTACCGGTTGGCGTCCATCTCGAAACCGATCACCGCCGCTGCCGCCATGTTGTTGTACCAGCGGGGCAAGCTGGATCTCGATGCACCCGTCGAGAAGTATTGCCCTGCATTTCCCATGAAAGAAGCGCCCATTACTACTCGTGAGCTGCTTGGGCATCTCGGCGGAATTCGCCATTACAGGTCGCATTCCTTGGATGATCCTGAGATTCTCAGCTTCAAGCACTACCGCGACCCGATCTCAGACGGGCTGAACTTTTTTAAGAACGATGCCCTTGTCGCGACGCCGGGTACAAAATTCAGCTACTCCACTTTCGGTTACGTGCTTGTTGGTTGCGTCATCGAAGCCGCATCGCGTGAGAAGTACGCTGATTTTGTTCGCGAGAACGTGCTTCATCCCGCTGGGATGATCGAGACTGTTATCGACGATCGCTTGGCAATCATCCCCCGACGTACACGGTTCTACAGCAAAGACGATTCCGGAAATGTCGTCAATGCTCCGCCCGTTGACGTTAGCTTCAAAGTCCCGGCCGACGGCTGGCTTTCCTCGGCGGATGACATGGCGAGATTTGAGGTCGCGATGCTGAAGGATCGCATACTGCGACGAAGCACTCGTGACCTGATGTGGAGTTCGCAGAAGACCTCTGACGGCAAGGAAACCAACTATGGACTCGGATGGGAAATAGGGAGGGGATTTGCAAACACGCTAAATCACGGGGGCGGAGAGTTCGGCACCAGTACGTTTATCATGATTGCTCCGGAGAAGAATGCGGGAATCGTAGTCTTGATCAATCTCAACGGCGGAAATGCGTCGGACCTTGCTCCTGAACTGCTAAAAAGTGTGATCGGTGTAATGTAGGCGTGTGGGGATAGTTGCACCACAACGGGGATGCGAAAGACAGCTTGCGGTCGCGCTGGGGTTGAATGCGCGGCATTTCGACCTCTTTAGAATCGCAGGGATCTGAAGGATGGCTAAAACGTCGCGCGCCGCTCGGGCAGCCGTTAGAATCGATGACAAATTCAACGCCGCTCTCGACCGGCTGGTTGCGCAAGTGAAGCAGGATCGCTCCATTCTGGCCGCGATCCTATGCGGCAGTTTGTCGCACGATACCGTCTGGTCGAAGTCCGATATCGACCTGATGCTGGTAACTCTGGACGATAAAAAGACCGGCAAGGACTCCCTCTGCCTCTACGCGGACGGTATCAACGTGCACGCCATTCTCATGCCGCGCGCCGACTTCCGTAAAACCGCGGAAGGCGCGATTTCGAGCTCTTTCATGCATTCGCTGCTGGCCAAGGGGCGCCTCCTTTATACTCACGATGAGAGCATCGCCCGTCTTTGCGAGCAGATGCGCGCGCTCGGCGAACGTGATACGCAACTCCAGCTGCTCGCGGCTGCAAACCACGCGCTGTATTCAGTCTATAAAGCGCACAAATGGCTGACTACGCGCGGCGATCTGGAGTACACCGCACTCTGGATTCTGTACGCTGCGAACGCACTGGCGACGATCGAAGTTCTCGAAGCCGGCCTGTTGGCCGATCGTGATGTGCTCCCGCAAGCGCTCAGACTGAATCCGCTCTTTTTCCAGCGGATCTACACCGATCTGCTCAACACCAAGAAGACCCGGCCGGCCATCGAAGGCGCGCTTTCTGCTATCGATGAATATCTCCTGAAGCGCACCTCCACAATTTTTGCACCGATCATCGAGCATCTGCAGCAAGTGGGCGAGGCCCGTTCGGCCTCCGAAATCAACGATCACTTCCAACGCAATTTCGGAGTCGAAGCGGTTACCGGGGCCTGCGAATATCTCGCCGATCAGGGCCTGATTGGCAAAGCGCCGCTGCCCGTCCGCCTCACCAAACGGAGTAACATCGCGGTGAACGAACTGGCATTTTTCTGCGGAACCAACCTGGCCGATGCCTGGTAGCTCCAAACCGGCTCCATCGAAGCCCGCAGCGCGGACCACAATCGCCGTCCAGGGCGCGCGGGTGCATAACCTCAGGAATATATCGCTCGAATTGCCGCGCGATCGATTGATTGTCATTACCGGACTCTCGGGCTCAGGCAAATCAAGCCTTGCCTTTGACACCATCTATGCAGAAGGACAGCGCCGCTATATGGAGTCGCTCTCCACCTACGCCAAGCGTTTCGTGGCGCAAGTTGCGAAACCAGATGTGGATTTTGTATACGGTCTCTCGCCCGTGATCTCGATTGAACAGAAGACCACCGGCAGCAACCCGCGCTCTACGGTCGGCACCATGACCGACATCGCCAGTTACCTGAACCTGCTGTTTGCAACCATCGCGGAACCGCACTGCCCGCGTACCGGCGAGCGGGTAGCCAGCCGGACGCCGAATCAGATTCTGGAGGCAATCCTCGCGCTGCCCGAAGGATGCGAAATCGAAATCCGCGCGCCCGTTTTCAAGGTGTACGAGGAAGATCTGGACTTTGTCTTTACGGAGGTACGCAAGAAAGGCTGCCGGCAACTGATTATCGACGGTAAGCGCATCGACCTTTCCGAAGGGCTTTCTCTGGACGAGTTCGAGGCCGCACACATGGATGCGGTCACGGACCGGTTGATCGTAGGCCCGAAGCACGAGAAAGCCATTAAGGCGGCCATCGCGGCCACCCTGCTGGTGGGCGATGGCCTGATGCGAATTGAGGTAATGAAAGGCGCGTCGAGGCCGGAAACGGGCCGCTTCTACCATGGACTTTTGAGCCCCACGCACCACTTCGTCTACGGCGGCATCGAGCCCGAATATTTCATGTTCAACAACCCGGAAAGCGCTTGCCGCACATGCGGAGGGCTGGGCGTGCACAAGATCACCCACCCGGAGCTCCTGGTCCCCGACCCCAAGCGCAGCATTCGCGGCGGCTGCTTCGTCAAGGAGG
>Ga0123355_10009820_pt1 | contig 14606 bp, 7 predicted proteins | sample TergutEmb28metaG_3_FD_89872 | JGI IMG/M metagenome (GOLD analysis project Ga0123355, IMG submission 89872) | Embiratermes neotenicus P1 segment gut microbial communities from Petit-Saut dam, French Guiana - Emb289 P1 | ecosystem: Host-associated > Arthropoda: Insects > Digestive system > Gut ...
GAAATAACTCAGCACATAAGTCGCAAGCTCCTGAGGATGGATGTATTAACATCCGAAACATGTTGAGCATTAAGTAAAGAAATAATAAAGCAAGTGACATCACGTTGGTCTCTCTTTACTCAACTAAATAAATTGTGTTGTACGAAATACGATGATAGGGCAGGTACATTAGTTTACTGCATGGATGTTAGAAGTGTGGTGCACTGTGAACCGTCGCGCTGTATTTTGATTATACTGGGTGAACTCATAATGAGGAAGGTGGGCTTAAATTTTGTTGTCGTCCGAGTTATCAGCTCTGTTTGTTTGTTTGTTATATTCCACGATGTTATAGATAACAACTAAAAAAGTCACAAGAGAATGAGCTCCAAATATCACTTAAATAATCAGGGAAATGAATCAAGTGCACAAAACAAAGAAACCTTCAGTGCCACGTAAGTCTGAACAACAATATTACTATCGTGAACAATTTTATTAACATGGTAAAATTTCAGTCTAATGAATTAAATAACTTAGATAATAAAAGCTACACTAGACGTCTGAACATAATTTATAACAGAATCACACTAAATGTAAAACATTTTAGACTAAATTAAAATGTACATTAAGTAAACGTGGTTACGATCTGAAATTACTGCTTCAAGAGTCGCACTATTGTGGCTGTTTCTTCCGTAGACCTATTGATTGTCTAGAATTCGCCTGATGACGGCTTAAACTGTGAGCCGAAACATGCAACCAACAGTAATACTGAGAATCACACTTCTATAGAGTGTTACGTTAGACTGGAATTGCATCTCTATTCGATTCTTACTTCACGAACAAAACGGTACATTTCATCAAGAAGGAAATATTCATAGGCTGAAAGTGTATTATCGACAGACGGGTGGTAAGGAAGATATTTGTGGCAAAAAGTAAGATTAAAAGCTAGAAGAAAGTACCTAATTAGGAGTTTCGTATTTTGTCCTCCTCGCCAAATATTACTCGGGAAATAAACTTACGAAAAATTAGATGGGGAAGGCACGTAGCACGTATGGGTAAAGAAGGGAAATATGTACAGAGTTTTGGAGAGTGAACGTGATGTTAGGAGACACCTTCAGAGATCTAGTCGTAGACTGGCTCATATTAATAAAAGACATCCGAAGTTGTAAAATGGGAAGGACAGAGTGGAGTCATCTGGCTCAGAACACGGAAAAGTGGAGGGCTTTCATCAGCAAGATCATGACCTTCGGGTTGCATAAAATGCAGGGAATTTCTCAATCAGCGGAGAGCCAATTAGTTTGTCAAGAAGGACGCTACATCGTGCAAGTCAGGTGGTGTCCCTCCCACTTCAAACAATTCGCACATCCATCATGTTGACACTAATAATGGCAAGGCACTAATGTGTACACATATAGGACAGTCTACAGTGACGTGACAAGTAACTTTAATCACAATAAGTAAAGTAGTTCAAAATTTACATACTAACATGGACATTGACATTACGACTTTCTTCATAGTCATTTTAAAAACCAAACAGCTGAAAGTTCAAATCAGTAACAGACAAATAAACATGACTAGCGAATAAAAACTATTAAATATCTTCTTCAGACCTTCTCACAGAACTTCAGTCCCCGTATAACCGTGAAAACAAGTCGGATAAATGCATGTTGATTAAAATCCGGGTTTAAGAACAGAAGATTCTGTCGCATGTTTTCAATTACTGGTATTGTGGAAGTTTCTATTTTGAAAGCCTTCATTTTCAGCGTTTGTAAAGCTTCAATTGGATAGCTGTTAATCCAATCAGCGTTAATTAATCCTGCATTGTTACGTATACAGACAGAAACAGCGTGTATAATATTGCACGAACCTTAAATAACACGGATTTGTCCTAGTATCTACCGCACAGTCTTAAACAAATTTATTCCCTGTATCAACCTTATGTTCAGCCATCACACGTGCATGAGAGTGGGATGAAAAATAAATAAATTATACGAAAGCATGTTACACAAAAGATAAGGTAAACATTTCAGACAACTGCTTTAATCTGTTCACGTTAATACATTTACGTTACTTTTTTTTAGCTACAAATAAACAATGAGCTTATAAGAACTGCACTCTTCTGGGTTGTTATGCATCGAGCAATACTAGTTCCTTACCGACATTTCGGGACAACCTATCGGTCCCACCTTGAAGGGTCGAGGATCCTTTTTGGGTTCTTGACCCTTGCAGATCGGATCCTTTTTGGGTTCTTGACCCTTGCAGACCGGATCCTTTTTGGGTTCTCGACCCTTCAAGATGGGCCCATACGTTGTCCCGAAACGTCGGTAAGTATTATCACTATAGTCTGCGTAATAACTCAGAAGAGGACAGTTCTCATCGACTTCGCGGCGGAAGTCTGAAATCACGAATGAGCGTATAACTACATAAAAACAGGGTTTTCAGTATAAGGACTTGAAGTAAGTGGCCTACTGCCAAGTTCTTCTCAGAATGAAATGCTCTGAACAATTTAGAATTATTAACTGTAAAAACAAACTACATCATCACTGTTCTAATTAATCACAAGACCATGAAAATGTATGAAACAATGGAGGTACACATCACTGCAATATCAATCCAGTGCTAGACTGAAGTGGCTAGTCAGATTAAAAACCTAGCCTCTGGGCCGCCAGGGAAGAACAGCCGATACCCTTTGGACATCGGGTTGATCGGGTCTGAAAGAAGTTATGGTAGCTTTGGGGAGGAGACATTTTGGTGAATTACGTCGCGCGGACTAGTAATTTGTTACTGACGTTTCACAGGGGGTTGCTGCCTCCATCTTCAGGGTAGTCGGTAACAAATTATCAGTCAACACGCATCATATACCACAACACTGCAACCTTCATCGACATTGTTGTGTAAACCCCACATAAATCAGAAATATCTGCCCCTGTTTGGATTCTAACCTCAAATTCCTAGTCTTCCATCCAGTAGCCGCTTCACCGTGATGTCTGAGGCATTCCGTCTCACAAATAAAACAAATGCAACCTCTCAATTTCTAAACAGAACCTACACTACACAGCTGTTCATAAGTAGTATTCACTGCTAGCAGAACACAACAAAATCTTCAACATTTTAAATAAATAATTACACGTAAACTTTCAGACACTGTTAGTTGAATAAAGAGAGACCAGTTTGATGTCACTTGCTTTATTATTTCATTATTTAATGCTCAACATGTTTCGGATGTTAATACATCCATCCTCAGGAGCTTGCGACTAATTTGTTGAATTATTTCATGGGTTGTATTGCTCTGGTTCGATGTGTGTTGTTGTTACGTTGTGGTTTGGCTGGGGTGGTGTGGTATCCGTATGCAGGTTGAGGCACTAGTGCCTCAACACCACCCCAGCCAAACCACAACGTAACACCAACACACATCGAACCAGAGCAATACAACCCATGAAATAATTCAACAAATTAGTCGCAAGCTCCTGAGGATGGATGTATTAACATCCGAAACATGTTGAACATTAAATAATGAAATAATAAAGCAAGTGACATCAAGCTGGTCTCTCTTTATTCAACTATCAAAATGATGCACGGTCCAATAAACATAAGATTTTCAGACACTGTTCTTTAACATCGTCAGCTTCCACTGCTAACAGAATGACAGTTCTGGTTCATGTGCAACACTGAAGGTGCAACACACCATGCAGATAGTTATATAGGTATCAACGTTCCGGAGAAGGCTGATGTCCCCTTCTTCAAATCAGTGCAAGAACAGTACACTACCATGAAGATGAAGGCAAGAAATTCCTCCGAAACGTTAGTACCTATATACCGATAGAGACGGTGTAATATTCGAGACTGATTGAAACCCTATCTGCATCGTTGTGAAAAACTCGGTCTCACACTGTGCTGGCGCAGTCTTTCGGTTGCGGCCTTCTTGCCTTACCGTTAAGGGAATGTCATAAATTTTGAGGAGACTTTGTTGGGATTTCTGGCACAGATTGAAATAATCATTAGCAGTTGTTCTAAAACTACGTTACTGCATAACATTATATCATACGAGAGAAGTCCGTACTAATTCCACGTAGCAGAATCCTTCTTGAGAGAATAAAAGATACTCAGTTGGTCAACAAACTTCCTGCTTATCAAGGAATCCGAAAGGTTATGACCTATTTCACAAACCATTTCGATTAAAACTGCGTCTTCTGACAATTTCTTGAAGATTTATTTTCATATTATCCTATAAAAATTAAGGTTAGGTTCTCCAAGCGATATCTACCATCCAGCATCTCCAATTATCATCATCTCCCGCCCATTTCGGTATCCTTGCTGATGAGTAGCTTTCGGAGAACACGAAGTCACCCATTATGTAATTTTCTCCATTCTCTCGTTTCTTCCTCGTCTATGTCCAAATGTCCTCCTTCTACGCTCTCCTCTTGTGGTGACAGACCGAATAACAAACCCGGATAAAACCACAAATGAAGTTATAAATTTCTATTTTTTGATAATGAAAACAATAAACCAATAAACTGCTGATCAATGACTACGCAGCCTAAGGTGTTAACTATTTTCTGCCATTAGAAAATGCATGCCTTTCTGCGCTTTTCCGTGTATGTGCTCTCTTTGTAGGTATAGATGATGCGAGGCGTTGGTCTGTAGTCCGAGTTCTACCAAATTTCTAAAAATAAGATTCAGAAACCCGAAAAACGAGATAGTCTGTGCTGTTTGTCTATAGCATCACAAAGTTGATGGATGGATAGATGGATGGATGGATGGATGAATTGATAAATTTCCGGTTAGAGGCAATTAATTTATGTCGCACGGAGAATCACAGTTCCTGCTTTCCAAGCTACTCTGTATCAATGACATGTTACACCTTTGAGTGAAATCCGATCACGTCAGGAAGTGAGATATTTTTTCTGTGAAAAGTAAATACGCAGGCAGCACCTTATTCACACGTTTGGATTGACAGACTTTTAACCCATTGTTTACCACATCTTGTAGGAGAGCGGGATACGTTTGGAGTCACTTCTAGAAAACAGACAACTTGAAAGGAAAGAAAACATTTCTAAGTCAAAATGAAAGAAACTCTCAGACCTGCCTTCTCAGGGCTTCCAAGAGCTAACAAATTTCGAACTACTTTACACAGGGAAGTGTAAGAAGAATAGAGAACACAGTCGAAATGAGAGAACCCGCGAAAACACGCTCCATGAATAGAGCTCACCAGGATCATTATGCGTTTGGAATATCTGTTCTTATTTACAGTTTAATGCCGATTCCAGCGGCCACGCGGCCTAAGGCTTTGGTCTGTGATTGCCCGCTTGCTGGGATTGAGGGTTCGAATCCCGCCGAGTGCATGGATATTTGTCTCTTGTGAGTGTTGTGTTGTTCGGTAGAGGTCTCTGCGTCGGGCTGATCACTCGTCCAGAGGAGTCTTTCCGACTATGGTGTGTCCAATAAGTGTGATCGCGAAGCCCCGTTAGGAGAGGCCATGACTTGGAATAGGGTTGAAGCGCCACACGAAAAAAAAGCTTATTTTATATCCCTGTTTGTTAATTGCTTAGCTTATTTAGTAGGATGGTGGGTTTGGGTAAAATTTGACTTTAAGAAATTTTGAATCGTATTTCTTGCAACATAAAAAGTTAATTTGCATTCCTTGTTCACAGATAATGGGTCCGCTCTTTACGTTTACACGGATATATGATTTATGTCCAGATTGAGAAATGAAATTAAAATACTGTTTTTCCCCTCTTCAAGAAAGATATGCTCGCTGTACTACGTAACTACCTCCCTCTATAAAAACTGCTTCCAAATAAACTCACTGAGTCCAATTAAATTTTGTACGAGACAATAATATTTTACTGTGATCCTGGAAGAAAATAAATTTCCAGAAATTGACTGACTTCACAAATTCGATATTATTTATACCGTGTATTGTGCCCACAATCAATAATGCATACCAACATATGCACTTATATTAATTAAAAAAACATACAGTTATTTGTACCTCCTTAAATATTTCGGTGATAAATCACCATCTTTAAGGATTTAAGTACAAAGGAATACATACTACAAATACCCTAATATCTTACGTAGAGTATTAAATGGTAAAACCACGAGATTTATACAATAGTAACCATACAATACGACAATGTGAACATCATGACCATTACAATGTTAATTTGCTTATAATTAAATCTTTTTAGTTTTTATATTGTGTGCGGTCATTGCATGGGGTCTACAAATTATTAGACTTGACGTGTTCGATCCAAAAGGGTCATGTCCTGCCAATACGGTACAATTTTAACATTTAAAATTGCACATAAGAGATTAATGTATGGTAGGACACATTCCTTTGTACTTATATCCTAAATATAGTAATTTATCACCGAAACATGTAGGAAGATAGAAATTAATGAACGATTTTTTATTCTGTTACGTGAATATGTTGGTATGTATTGACTGAATGATTGATTGTACGTAACCCGAATATCGCGGCAGATGGAACAGCATTCCTGACTCATATTCGGACAAAGTCCAATTCACAGCTCAGTCAGAACACAGGCTATACTGACGGAGGTTTCGGCGTTTTACTCAGTTCCTCCATGCAAATGCTTGTATAATATCTGGAGCTAAACCATGACTAATTCCTTTCATTTTCTCAGTCAGTTATTCAATAATAATCCAACAGCTCTACGTCATTAAGTCTGAGCAATTCAACTCATCATTCAAACAATAAACGTTCGATGGACGTTCTAATAACGAAATAAAAAAGTAAGTTGAAGTAATTGTTTAAGTTGATAAAAATAATAATATCAAGCGGCTAAACAGTTTTGGGAAACCTACTGCCTCCATCTTCAGAATATAAGTAATGCCTACCCAGAAGATGAAGACAACAAGCTATATACCCTCCGAAAATTCATAACGAGTAATGAAACTGTACAATATGATGATCAGGAAAATGGCAGTCTAAAATTGCACCGCTGTGCCAACATCAAATTTGAAACATCTATTCTGGTTCAGGATGCGGATGTAGACCCTTCAGGGACCCTAGACGCCAAGATATAACGTCCTTCCTCGTGGATTTAACGGTATGAAAACACATATTCATACTGAAAAGAAATTGTCGTGATATTACGATGTCAAATACGACGTCATAGATTTAATGCAGCTCATATACCCCAAGAATATAAGTTTCACACAGGCCTAGTCACCTCCTGAAATTTTAAGAAAACAAATTTCATTACAAATAAATAAATTCATACTTCCTGAAGGTATAATATTTTTTGCACATTACAATCTATGAATCATAAAGTTCTTGAGACTGTGTATTTGTGTTCTCATATTTATAGAAGCACTGAAAATGTATTCATTCCCGTATACACAGAATGTAAGACTTCCAGATCAGTTCTCAAAGCAGGGCGAGATTTTCGAGAAATTTCTTTCATCATTATCCTAAGTTCTTTGAAGTAATTTTTCACACATCCATGGAAATAAATTAATAATTCCTTTTTGAACACTTCTACGAAGTATCTGTGATATACTTCGGTACTTTTGTCCGTGATTCTCTATATCCATGTTGTATTAAAAAAAGGAAATAAAATTCACTGTGCGAAGTTGACATGTGTACCAACCATCAGGCAGGGAGCCCAGTGGAAGCTGAGGAGTAGCAGGCGGCTTGTGTGTGAGGGAAATGAACCGTAATAGTAAGCCACGCATCGAAATTACTTTAAGAGTTTATTGTATTCACTACTTTATTGTACTTCCCTGGACAACTAAAAGCCGGGAACTCCCCTTAGTTATTCTCATTTATTTATTTATTTACTACCATATATTTTTAATGTTTTCTGTCAATAACAATGCCGTATAAGTCAAGGCATGGGGTGGAAACTGCCTAACAGGGATCCCTAGACACGTGCTTGAGGAGCCTTAAGTGTTATTAAGTACCATCTAACATGATCCTGAGAAATGTGCGTAAAATGACAAGTGGTTCTAAGGGCTTTTGTACTAGACGTGAAAAAGTCAAAAGAATTTTAATTCGGTGAAATGTTCAATGTCACTGATCTTTCCGCAAATTTGTTAAGGTACAAAAATTTTAATTTCATATGTAAATTTGTATGAGTATCAAGCCCCTCATCCCCAGAAAAAGACACACAATTAAGGTTCTAGAATAAGTTAGTTGTTCAATTTGAGAAAATCTTTTTATACCGTCATAGTACACTATGGTTTGAAAAGATCTTGTCAGACAGACTGGAGATGTTGAGGAGAAAATGCGAACTTAAGAGAGCGGTGTGAACATGAGGATGGAGGCTATTGTATGGTGAAGAGCTTCGTTACTTTGTGCGCTTCAACAAACATCATTACTGGGATCAATTGAAGGCGGACGGGGCAGGCGCAGTACGTATCTCAAACTGCAGAGACAAGAAACGGGCACCGTATACAAATTTAATCTAAGAGGAAGCCACTATTTGAGTCTTCCAGGCGAAGGTGGGAAATGATGTGAAAACTAATAATAAATAAACGGAAAATGTTGTGCGGATTGGAATGAAATGGATCTGCAGAGTCAGATCCTTGTGAAGACGGTAACTGACCTTTAGGTTTCATAAAAGCCGGATAATTTCCTAACCGACAGAGCAACTACTATATTCTGCAAAATATGAACAAATGTTATTAACATGTTCAGAAAGGAAAACTGCGGGGAAAGACATGTATAGTAAATAGCTGCATATGATTGAGAATGTAGCTTATAACACTCACGAAGTATTAATATGTGGCAATGTAATAGACATAAGAAATATTTGAACAACATCTAATTACAATTAAATGTAACTGGGGAAATGACGTAAGCCACAAAGTTACTGAACATTACGGGGCACGACGATGAGAATGTAAAGATTCTTTTGGACAAAAAATAAATAATTTAATAACAGTATATTACTAATGTATAATACAAGTAGCAAAACTAGTGAGACAGTAGCAACAGTGTCAACAGTCATGGATTCAAGGAATCTGTGCTCCGTGACAATTTTGTGCTACATTGGCGCGGATTCATATTAAGAATGAACCACAACTCAGTAAATACGTGTTATTCCATTTCATTTCATTGTGTACTCAAAGACTCCGATTCATGAAATTATTTGCACTATATTCTACTTCACGACAGGCGTATACATCATTTAAAATTAATTGCTTACTGCAAAATTAGACAGTTATAACAAAACATACGTAGTAAAAAAAAGTTTTTTTATGAGTTACTTCTGTTACTTGAATTCTTACTGGAACATGGGGTAGACGGTCAGTAATACTCACACGTCATGGCCTTTAGGTCGGTAAAATTATTACGTCTGAATATTGTTTATTTAGGTAAGACATAAACAATCTGGCGACAAAAATTCTTAGCTAAAACTATACATTCATTTACAATGGCGTTTACATTACGGAATCGCTTTACGGAGCAACTGATGCATATACAGCAACCCACACAGTACCATGGAAAAGGGTAATTAATCTGCAGCGATATCTTGTTTCGGACAGCGACAACATACGGCCCACAACATGTTGGATCGCGACAGCCTACGTGCACAGAAGCACTAGCCTCCCACGCGATATCACGACACAGTTTTTCGAAAAGTACTGCTCACACTTGCCGTTTCATCGAACTAATCTTAAAACCTGCGCTCTTCTGGGTTATTTACTCAATCCTCGCTGCCTAACAACCCAGAAGAATGCAGTTCTCAACTACTTAGCGGCGGAAACCTGAAATCACAAGTAAATCTTTATCTGTGGAAAAAAAACTGCATTATTTCTAGATATTTGTACACATAAGTAAAGGCAACATAATTCACTGTAAGCCATTAAAAAATAAATATAAAACAGGGATATGCACAGGTTCGGAATTTCTAGACAAATTCGTCCACCACTATGACTGGAACACTCTGTATTTAATTATATATATATATATATATACACATCAGATAAAACCTGTCAGAATGTTAGGAAGAACTGCGTAAATTGCTGACCGTATTTCGTAATCGGAATACATCGCAGCATAGTCAGGATGAAATTTATAGGGCTTAAATTAAACAACATGATTAGTAATCAATAGAACTTTCAGTCTCAAAGCTCACATTTTAATGAATCTAAATCTGGAAAGAAGCCTGTAAATTGTGGTGTACGCATAATGTTTCGAAATAATATAATAACGTATTTGAGTACTGTGATAAGACATCGGTAATTTAAAATACTATTGACGTTTAAAAAGAAGCATATAGGCAGGACTCCATTCGGCTCTAATGAGATATGAAGATCAATGGTACATGTATATGGCTTTAAAAGGTACAATATACAATGCGTATAGAATGTAACAGAAATATAAAAGATCGTAGGACCAACATATCATACACCAAGAAGAAAGGTTCCATTCTCAATAAAAGTCAACAAGTAGAGTAAAAGAAAACTGGGAAGACCATTTGAAAACCAAAAGAAAAATGAGTGGTTCAAGAGGCTCACTTTTCCGTAAACATGTGACGATGAAATTAATTATGGCACATTGTGGTAGTCAGACTTTTTTTTATAAATTTTTAATTAACTGGGTTTTATATTACCATCATCATCAGCAGCAGCAGCATCATCATCAGTAGCTCAAGAGTTCACAATGAGACTTGGCCTCTAGTTGCCCCTTCTTACATGACTGTATATCCCTGGCGACCATCCACCATATTTGGAACCCTAACATCCTCAAATTTATGCAATACATAAAATATCCAACGACATATTGGTCTCCCCACTGAATTTATCCTTCAATTCTGAAATGCATAATTCTTCTGGGCACATGATTGCTACTCATTTTTTGTAAAAGATCTGCCTATTGCAGCCCCGTAATTCCTGTCGTTGTAATAATATCCGGTAACCGGTAAAGCTGGTACAGTTCTTGATTCACCTTACTATTCCCTCACTTATCCCTTGCACGGGACCATGTATTTTAAGTGACGTTTCCCTTTCAAAGTTACACAGTGGTACTGCATCTGATTCTGTTGATGTCCATGTATCGTTTGTGTACTTCATAACGGGTCTGAAAAGGTGTCCGCATATTCTGGTTTTCATTTCACGAGGAATCAGTCAAGATTCAAAGTGCTCAGTTATCCACAACAACTGGTTACTAGCTTATAATAAAATGCAGTATTAGAGTACACAGACTGGCGCAAAACTGACTTAGAATGAACATCACTAATATAATGGCACCCCTCCTGACCATCTGAAACGTTAAAAGCTTTGCCAATTGTGCCAAACCTCGCAAGAATGAAGTATCGTCCCTGAAGCGTTGGTAGAATTCAATAAGATGAACTTATCGTACGTACGTCGCTTCTGCTGTTAAAGATCGAGTACTGAGTAACTTTTGCGTCGCTCTGTATAATGTAGCAGAAGTCGTCAAATCGTTTGGTCTTTGTAACTAAATTTAAAGCTAGAAGGCATATTTAATTAAATATTATTATATTCAAATACGTTATTTAGGCACTAAATGAAAATAATCAAACAAAACTGTGACTAAACCATAAGCAACATAAGCAAAGGAAGTAAATACTTTTTTTGGAGTATGTCTCCTCAAGAAAGAGAAGAAGTTTTCAATCTGTGAATGGTTCTGTCTTGAGGAAGAAAGAAGAATACTTACTCTTTGAGACTTATATAGAGCATAATGGAGAGGTAACATTTCATTTAAACCTCTCTTTTACATGAGAATGGGACAGAGCCAACATGCGAAGCGTCATACATGGATAGGTCTTCGTTCTAATGTATCTTTACGTGGCAAACATGTTCCAAAGAATATTCTGTTATGACGATATTTAGACCATGGCCATAAACCTTCAGGGCCCTTACAAATACCTACTGTCTTAATTTATAAGTGATTTAATTGAGATAAACTATACAAATATACAAATAAAATCTCCACAATGAGGATTTAAAAATAGATTTTAGTAAGGATGCCATCGGAAAGATTTAAAATAGGTTTTGTCAATGTAGTTTGAAATACAATGATGCAAACTGCGTCACTTGTGACTGACTGAACGACTGACTGACTGACATTCTAATGGTTAACTCCTGTTTCTTATTTTGCGACCGTGTCACAAAAGTTATTGTCCCTTTCGTCGTGTAATGAATAGTGCTACTTTTTCGCAGAAAACTAAAATCCATCAAAGTAGTTACAATAACCACGTTTACCCTACATTTAGTTATAGGCCTGGCTCCCGAAATTTGTGTCAAAGAACTTGCTTAACCTTTTAAAGCATACTGGTCACGTGATGCACCAACAGTTTAACATTCAACAACTGTACGCTCTGCCCACGCTGTATTTGTGTGTTTTGTATTTATCTGAGAACAGACAGCGACTTGTGCCACTTACAGCATAAACTGATTGGTTTTTATAACGGCAATGAAAAGTGTTTACAGCGCGGTACGGACTGGGTCTTTAAATAAAGCGGTCTAACATTCGTCTTTAAAGTGTTAAACACTTTATTGGAATGATTAGTTATGCACCGTCAAACATGCCTGTATGCAGCCTGTACTGCGGAACAATAAGCTACATATGCTTGACGGTTACTGGACAATCAGACAATTAATATGTAAACACAAAGGGTCGTGTTCCATTAATTGCCGAAACACAATTCCGCAGACCTATGACAATCTTGTGTATTAAATAGGCATATTATAGGAATGTCAAATCGAATACTTAGTCTTAGGAATGATAAATTGAATACTTAGTCTAAGTCATTACGTCTACTTCAGTCACATTTCAGCCATTTGAACTGTATATATATTTTCACGGGCGATAACATAATTTTTATGAAAAAAGTAGTACATGTGTGAAACTGTTGGTAAATATTGCAGTTTTGAGTACGATGAGGGTGTTCGGCAGGACACCAAAGAAGATATGTATACTTGAAACGGTGCGGGGGGGGGTGTTAAGAGAAGGCTGAAGAAAATTGCATTATACGGCGCTTCAGGGATTTTTCTCCTAGCATAATATTTCGTATAATTAAATCAGGAAAGATGAGGTGGGTGACGCAATTGGCCTTTATGGAGGAGAGAAAGGTATACATGTTTTTGTTGGGAAACCTGAAGAAAGGACTTTGTTTGGAAGAACAGTGTGTAAAATGGATTCTGGAATTACAATTGAGACTGAAAACAGACGATGGGAAGACTTACGTTGGATTTATCTTGCTCAGAATGGCGACAATTTGCAGGCACTTTTCAGCGTGAAAATGAACCTTCGGGTTTGACAGGTGCGGGGGATTTCCTAACTAGATATGGCAGTATTAGCTTCTTAAGCAGTATTCGGCACCATGGAATTAGTTAGCTATTGCTTATTGAAGTTATTTTGGGTGCCTCAACTTTAAAAAAGAGTTTTATCACTGATTTAAGAATTTCTCACCTCAAATTTGCTTTAAAAATAAGTTATATATGTTTATGTTATGCGAGTATATGTAATCACTTCTGGTTATTCTTTGTAGCTTTTCATTCTGTTGGTAGTGCTAGGAGCAGTTTCTCGTATTGTGCTAGTTAATAGTCAGTATGCAAGTAAACGAATCATCTGCTTTACTTTTTGTCTGTGACAGTAGTCTGAATACATCTTCAGCAACACCTTAAGTTTCATAAACTGCAAGTAGCCGTGAACGACACAGGGATAGTTATGGATACAAGAAACAATGAGAAGCAACGAGGCACATGGAGAGCGTCTGCACATAGTTCCAAGTCATATAAGAGATTCGGAGGAAATTTCAGCTACCTTAATCCACGCAGAAACTAAGTGCAAAATGTCCATAAAACGAATAGAGAAATCACGCAGTCACATGGATCTAGATGTACAAAAATAGTAAGCGCTTCGTCTTCAGATGTCATATATATAAGGTTGTGTGTGAGCATGTGTGTGCGTGAATGCGTGCGTGCGTACGTGAGCGTTCAATACATAATTTGCTAATCAGACAATTCGAAAAGTCATAAATTCCAAGGACACGGAATTCAAAATATCTGATGTAGAAGTAAGATGGCACTGAAATGATTTTGTGTACGTATTTTGTGAATCCAAACGTGTACGCTTGGACGTGCGTATGAATGTGTGTGTGTATGCATGTATGTATGTATACATATGTATTTATGAATTTATGTATGTGCGTGGGGACCGCGGTAGCACAGTGGTTCAGGTGCTGTGCTACAAATCGGAAGGTCTCTGGTTCGATCCCAGCTGGTGTCATTGGAATTTTTCATTCGCATAAAATCCTTCCGATCGCACTATGGCCCTGGGGACGACTTAGCCTCTAACAGAAATGAGTACCAGGAGGATTTCCTGGGGTTAAAGGCGGCCGGTGCCTAAGGCTGACAACCTTACCACCATCCTGTGCCGTTGTCATGAAATCTGGGAACCTTAACTTCCTGCAACCCTCTGGGCCACTCTAGGCATGTAACGGGACTGCTTTACCTTGTGTATGTGCGTAAGTATACATATACAGGGTGTCCCAGGAGGAACGTATCAGACTTCGGGAGGGTGTTCCTTATGCTAAAGTATACCGATATAACCCAAAACACCTATGTCCAAAGTTGAACGGTTACGGAGATAATGGCCAGTGAATTTTGAAACTTTGACAGCTGTTACA
>Ga0123355_10009821_pt1 | contig 14606 bp, 6 predicted proteins | sample TergutEmb28metaG_3_FD_89872 | JGI IMG/M metagenome (GOLD analysis project Ga0123355, IMG submission 89872) | Embiratermes neotenicus P1 segment gut microbial communities from Petit-Saut dam, French Guiana - Emb289 P1 | ecosystem: Host-associated > Arthropoda: Insects > Digestive system > Gut ...
AATTTATAAAATAAAAAAAAAAAAAAAAAAAAAAAAAAAAAAAAAAAAAAAGGCAACTCTTACTGTAACACATAATACTACATTCAGTGATCACACAACAGTCAGTATGTAAGTATGTGGAAGTTCATGATCTCTGTTTTGCACCGAAAATGGGTTGTATGGCATATGAATAAGTGGTCACATATTTGTTCTATAATTTTATGAACATACCGTACTGAATTTTTTGGAAACGTGAAGAATTTTCCTCTTCCCTTCCTGTGCTGTGCCGTGCATACTACGGCGTAACAGCTATGGTACTGACCATCCAATACCAACTGCAATAGTTACATACATATGCAATACGCAACACTTGCATAAGAAATGATGCGCATAAGGAAATGTTTTGTTACGTTTAACAAATATGCAAGAAACTTAAACTTCCACAATGAAATGAAAGCTACAGTAACACTATCCACCCAGGTTGCATTGTGTCTTTCTCAGTTTCATGAAACACACCAGGCATGCATATATATATAAAACGAAATCTGTAACAAGAAAACACTGTAATTTATGTTACACATATAGAAGAAACTGCGGTTCCACAACAGAAATGAAACTTACGCCATACAAAAAAACGGATGTCTCAAGATAAATAATCACCACAAACCTGTACAACACAACTGCACCTAACTCGAAAGACAGGAGTGGTCAGTACAATCTGAAGTAGCCATCCTGGGATTGGTTCACGCTGCAGCTAAGGCAATCATGTAACTTGTGACTTTGCTGACACCTGTTGTCATCGGTAAGAAATACATGCCTCTCAATATAGATGCTGGTAACAGTAATCACTTTTAGATGTCACTTTTTTGTTGCCCACTCTGCCTATCCCAGTTTCTAGTCGCTGATTTAGTCCTATCGTTCCCTGTGAGCTTGATTCAATAGTGTTCGTTTTGTGAACCAGATTAAAAGGTAAGAGAATTTTTGTACCACATTCTTTTTATTTTTAAACCCTTATCCTGCTAACATGGAGAATATGGTGATCTCCTCATAAGGCCAGCAAATGGCAGATGGGATTTAATTTGGCGTTTAAAGGGTTAATGTGTATTTATTGGGGAGTATATTCAATCATACGGTATACTACGATGCCAGACAATTTTTTCCCCAAAAGTTGAAGACTGGAATGTTCAAATATTTACTTGCATTTGTTTTGTCTAACAAGTTGTACTGTTATGGTGTAAATAAATATTTATTAATCTAGTAGTGCATAACTTAAAAATAATGTAACGAACTGTGTGTATGCACCCACGCACCCTTGACCTGTAACCAAATTATAATGTGATGAAAAGTCCTTGACTAAGGCAAAAATAAAATTTTGGTTGGGTGGATTGTAACAGTAGCCCATTGAAACAAAGCACTGTAACCTGGAATTGGTTTAACAAATGGAGGTGTGTCGTTTCATATATAAACATTTGACTTTAGCCAAGTAGGTACTAATACATAACTCTGTCATTTACTTCTTCACAGTAGAGGTACAGAAATAGATAGTTGTTGTGGTCCACTGCTTACATTCCAGAGAGTCAATCCAAATCTGAAGCCCTGCGTAAGATTTAATAAAATGCTGGTTCTTTCACACTGATTAGTTGGTTGCTGGTACCCAATTCCCAAACAAGAAAACTAAACATTTTTCTGCTATACATAATGGTTTAATCCAGTACCCTTCAACTTAACAAATCAAAATTCTGTTCAGGAAGAAATTAAGAACAACTTGAAGTCAGGGAATGCTTGCAATCATTTAGTGTGGAATCTTTTGTCTTCAAGTTTACTATCCAAAAATTAAAAGATTCAAATGTACAGAACTATAATTTTGCCTGTTGTGTATCAGCATGAAACTTGGTAGCCCACATTGTGGGAGCAGTGTAGGCTGAGGGTGTTTGAGAATAGGGTGTTGAGAATATTTGGGCCTAAGAGGGACAAGGTAACAGGGGAGTGGAGAAGAGTACATAATGAGGGGCTTAATAATGTGTACTCATCACCCAATATTGTTCGGGTAATGAAACGGAGAATAATGTAACGGGCAGGTCATGTAGCACGCATGGGGGGAGAGACGTATACAGGGTTTTGGTGGGGAAACCTGAATGAAAGAGACCACTTGGAAGACCAAGGCATAGATGAGAGGATAATATTAAGATGGATCTTCAGAAGTGGGATGTGGGGACATGGACTGGATCAATGTGGCTCAGGATAGGGACAGACAGCAGGCAGTTGCAAATGTGGTAACGAACCTTTCAGCTCCAGAAAATGCGGGAACTTTTTTGACTAGCTGAGAACCAGTTAGCTTCCCAAAAAGGACTCTGCTCTGTGGAGTAAGTTATTAAGTATCCAGTACCCTTCATACGTAGAAGAATTCTTATCCATCTACAACTTGAGAACCTTCCATGCATAGGTGATATCAAGCTGCTATAAACAGCAGCAAATATATTTTTGTCATTGGGCTGAGCAGGTTGCATCATTATTGCTGTACAGCAACTATGTTCCCCATTGTTCCATTGATTAAAAGAACTCTCTATACCTTAAGTTATATAGACTTGAGTCCAAAAACATATAACAGTTCAAAGATCAATTGCTGATTCAGATAGTACCCCCCCCCCCCCCCAAAGAATTTTATTTTTTAAGAAACACTTCACTTATTTGTGGATCACCTTTACTCAGTTAATTTCAGAAATAATATGTTCAGCTATTCCTGAATCATAGTAATCATACTCATTTTGAAATAAAGAGCTCACCTTTAAACGTCAAAAATACACTCGTATATGAAATATATTTCTCCTTCTCCCTGCCTCCCCCCCCCCAATTTTATAAGCACATAGGTCTATATAGATGTGCAGAACTGATACATGAGAACTAACACACGAAGACCACATTATTCCCCCTCTACCTATAGTCCCATTAGCTATACTGCTACAAATTAATCACACTCTGCAGAGGGTCAAGTTACACAAAACTTACCTTAAGTATGTCACACTTTCTCCCAGCCTCATCTTCATCTCTGAAATAGAATGTAACTGGTTTGTACATGACAAACTTACTCCTTTATCATCAATTTGGTGGGCCCTTAAAAGGGCCCAGGAAGGGAGGGAGATAGGAAATAAAGGCAAACTATTTTGGGAAATGGAAAAGTTAGGTTTATCTATTCATTGATACTGTTTATGGAAATATATAAAAGAAGGATGGGAAGGTGATGGGCAAAATAAAACTCTTCTTGGGTACAGGACAAAGCAAAGTGTAATAGGGAAATATGAATTGATAGGGAAAGGATGAGTATTGATACAGGAAATACATAAAATCTTACGGAACACAGGACATACACAAATTACAGCAACCACCATCATTTCCTACTAGGCCTAAAATATTGCACACAGCAACTTTTTCCTGTGGAAGACACAATGACTGTAATTTCTTCTTAATTGTCTCTCCAAGTTTTTCTTCACACACATTTTATACAGTTCCAATTACTGGCTTTCTTCTACTGATTTGATGACGGTGGGTCAGCAGTGCCCCAGTACAGTGACAATGCCGAGGGACAAGAAGCCTCTTCATACAGCTTGCACAGGACTACATCTGGATGTGATGTTGAGATTTCAAGCTTGAATGGTGAAGTTAGTGTTTCACTTTGTCAAGGTGGGTGAAAATTGTCGTGTAAACTTTCACTGAATGTAGATGGCTTTGGTGAGAATGAACTGAATTTTAATGTAATGATATTATATGGGAGAGCAAACCCACGTCATGTCATGGAATGTTACATGTCCATCAGCAGCAGTCCAGAGGCTGTTCTCACAACAGTTCATCTGAACACTCTTGCACAATTGTGATACCCTCAAGTCACTGATACAGTGCAGCATCCTTTCCTAACAAAGCTTACACTCATGACACCTTACGCATGTCCACTTCCAAATGCTATTAAATTCCAAGGGGAAGACATGTCCCATACAGTCCAAGGGCACAAATTTACAGATCTTAACAACTACGGAATGAATGCTGAATGAATTTTAGCTTCTGAGGCAGTTGACAAGCATTTGTACCTTGTTATCACATGGAAGGAACTGTAAAACCTGAGTATCTCTATGTAACAAATGACTCCTCCTAGTCATTTACAATACAAGGGTGGCTCCCTCAGATCATAAAAACATACCATATACAACTGAAGTTTACAGGCAACTTTCATATCATCACAGACAATTTAAAAAATAAGCATATGTCTCCTACATAATATTTACACTTTACATGATATAAAATCAATGACCTCTTTGACTAGATACTAATATAAATCTTGGCTCAGTCTCTCAAGGTCATTTGGACATAATGAAACACTAACTTATATGAAAATATGTAGCATTAAGATGTCATTACATGCCATTACAACTGTTCGGTGATCTGGAGAACCTTCCTAACACAAACTATTGAATTACAGGGTCTACCTCTGATTTAACTTTTGAATGGCGTAAGCCATTTTTAATCACTGTATCTGAATTAAAACCACTTAACCTACACTTATAGACTATTGAAATTTGATAACAAATATTTATACAGAGCTAAATTATCCAGAGGTGGAAAACACATTATAAGGAAAGAGTTCACTTTACATAAATTTCAGAAGAGATGAGTAACATCTCAAGCAGACAGTTCTGTCTGATGACAAATAGAAATTTGAATTCCAAACCATTTAATTCCTTTCATTCCACTTGTTGGAATTCCTTCTCAGAATAATCCAGCTCCTTACAGCGAAGATATTATAAATTTGTATTATGGGTACAGCAACTATGATGTTGAATTTAAAAAATCTGAACATAAAACCCACACTTGAAATGTTCACAACTAAGTAACTGATGATGAAATTGCCCTATTACTAAAACTGCAATCCTTGTAAAGTTATTGCTGCAGATAAACTACAAAGATCACATTCATGTTTACATTAGTGAGCAAAACAATGAACTTTATATTTCCTGGAAAGAATGCAATGCTTTCCACATTAATTTGCCAATTACAGTATTTAATACAAAAAGAGAAAATTTCCATAATTCCTTACTGCAGCGTTTGAAAATGACTTTACTGAAAATACCTCAACATTGTCCTGCTCACATATTGTGCAGTAAATAAAACCTTCCCACATGAAAGGAAAACTACAAAACATTCAGTTTAGCTTCCCGTTATGCATATTCTAAAATACATGTCAACATCTTTGCACATAATACTCTTCTTTAGAGTCCACCCTTCAGGGACCTGCATCAGAAGTCAGGCCGAGACATTCAACAGCACTTTCAGTTGATTTGATATTTCCCTACACTTCTCTGACCTCTGTGGCGAAATTAGAGGGAATGTGTTCCCAGATGCCATGTACATACAAGATGTCCAATGTGTAGGGGGCTTGGGCAGTGCGGTAGGCGATGGTGGTTCACTGAACTTGGCACCAGCATAGAAAACTCCAAGTGTTGGGGAAGTTCTTGGGCTCCCTTCCTTGGACGGACTAGCTCTCGGTTTCAGTCTGGGGGTGCCCTGTCTCGTGGTATCCAATGACAACTGAACTGCGGTTTCATATGATTTTACTTTGTACTGCTGTTCACTGGCCTCTTCTACATTACTTTCCACTTTCCGGAATTTACCTCTTGATGGGGTGTTGATACTTTGACAGTAGGAGTAGCTTTTTGATATTCTTGGCGTGAGAGGGTTCTTATGGCGACCGATATGGCCATGGGAACCTTCGCTACTGTAATGTTCAGCGTTTTTTTCAACCATCTCTGCCGTACTTGACATACGAACTTCAAAAGAAACAACAGTTCTACAGCTTAGCACGTCGATATCCCATCTTTCCCATTACATATGAGCATTCAGTAGGCCAACGCTCGAACGCTACAGTTTGACCTTGGAAAGGCTTGATAATATGCACATTGTACGATTTTTTCCACTGCTTTTTATGGGAATTATCACAAATCTTAGCACCACAATACATTCAGTTCACAGCTGCAAGCGTTGTAACAACAGCTGTTTACAACTTTTATAAACATCCATGAATACAAACAAAATGGCGTCTTTGTGCAGTTGCAACTGTCAACTCAAACACCCTTGCAGTTATTACATTAAAAATTACTTATAATTGCCAATAGCGCTGTCTTTTACAGAGGCGTAACAATACTGTGGCGATTTATACCTTACAAACAATCGAAAAAATTATATACACGAAAACTTCTGCCTTCAACCACGCAACCTCTATTCATCACCTTTGCAATATCACTCTAACTGCGTCACATACCAGAAAACCCGAAACCAGGCGACGGGCGAAAATCCAATAATAGCTGGTAACTTGGTCACGTGACTGCAGTTGTCAAATCGTGATGAGTAAGTATCGGTCTCTTTCGTGAATGTTCGTATGTTGTTGTTATGAACAGGAACAGTCAGGAATAATTGCCAACAGAATATGCACTTTCCTGAATAATTTGTCGTTTCCTTATGAAACAATACTTTCATTTATTACAAAAAATGTAAGTTGTTGCTATTGACTTGCAACCCTGGGTGCGGTGCCAGACAAGAAATATCTTGCTCTGGTTGGTTAAGAGTTATATGTAGGCGTGGTTATGGTTAGTTTGGTACAAGAGGGAGCTGAGGTCGTTGGCGACGGCCATGGTTGTGGAAATGTGTTCGCATGCTGTGCGGGGAGCAAAGGGGGCATTGGAATGGGACAGTGGTAACGCAATCGGTACGGCTTACGGGGCTGGGAGTGGGGAAAGCTGAATCACTTGGTGTAACTTAAAATGGAAGCTTGGTTCTGACGTTAGGTAGTGGGAACCATTTAGCGAACAAGTTGTATCATATTTCTTAAGTACAGAGTTCATATAATTTTCATTAATGTGAATTTCTTCAACACTGTGTGGAACTGCTGTCTCAAGCAGTTTAGGGATAACGATTTTCCTATTTTATATATTCACAGGTTAGTTGAGAGAGAGATACGGACAAAGAATTCTAGCTGTAAAAGGAAAATATTGATCAGTTTTAAAAATGATCAACGTAGAGAGTTAAGCGGATCAATATTTGCCAACGTTCTGATGGTATTTGTTTTTATATTGAAGTTAGTATAGGTCAGAAATAATATGGTGTGACAAAAACTGGTGGTCAGAGCATGCCGAAGTATGTATGCTCTTAACCGATTTCGTTATGCGTTTGACATTAAAGCTGGGTTAGGGATGTCGAAACTGCCGTCAAAGCTGTATCTTCCGCAGCTGTGTACATTTATTTATTTATATCTGTCATAAAGCCTACAAAACTCCCAAGGAGGTTCTGTAAGTACTAGGTTGAAAACCAAACTTTAAAGACGTAACGTGCTTAATTTAGTCATTTTCATTGTGGTAAGAGGCACACCATTTTGTCTGTAATGTGAAAATTGGTTTTTAGTCTCACATGCACAACTGGTTAGTGTGGCTTTTGAAACGTTCTGTTGACTTGCATTGTAAGTGAATTTTCTAGCAAATAGCTGTGCTTGTGCTGTGTGGATTGATTAGTTTACTGTTGGATGAATAAGTGACCATAATATGCAACAAAGGTATGTGTGCGTATTTCAGAAGTTGTTTCTAGAAGTAAAGTAATTTCATGTGTGTTTGGATATATTGATGTGTAGCTACACTGAATCAAATAGTGCACATTGGATGAAGGGAACTGATGCCAGAATATCAACTAAGATTATTTGCCTGCTATGCCTGAAGTGTGTACAGTCCCCCCCCACCAACATCTCAGATTGTTACATGTGTAACACACTCTTTTTGTAAGTGACTATGGCAATATCAGAATTTATACCTTCTTTGGTTCCCTCTCTTCATGTCACATGTAGCTAAAACCATGAGGTGTATTTTGCTGAGAGTGGAAGTAACAGTAAATTGTATTACAATTGTCAACATTCATGGCTTCCAAAATACACATACACCTGAGATGTTCACTGTTCTGGGAGGCTGCATAGATTGGTAGTTAGCTGCCAGTCTACACTGTGTAACTTCCCAGAAGAGTGGAGATCTTATTTACGCTGTAACGGATGCCTGAAGTCACTCATATACATACACATGCCCATCGAAAGTCAGGATTGTACAACACATAGCCAAAGCATGATGTGCGATATATGTTTTGCACATCTGTGACTACTGCATGGCAACCGTAGTACATCACCCAACAACATTGAAGTCCAAATGTTATTTAACCTTTTAGTGCTGAACGTCAACTAAAGTGGACGCGCAGTGAGCCCTTTAAATAGCCGAACAGCCGCTAAATTCCAGCGTCAAAAGGTTAAGCATCTGTTATTGATACCTCATGGATGGTATTATCCTTGTATGCTACAAAAATAGTCCACAAATTGTTTCATTTACTGACAGAAGATATTTGTGTCTTCACATAAGTAGACATAAATGCAAGGGCCCCCATTCATTCATTATGTGTGGTTTGTGCCATTATAAGTGGTGTTGCAGGTAATGGTACAGATTCTACAGTAAATCTATGTGTTTGTGTGTGTGTGTCCAGATGTAAACCAGACTTAGTAAATGCACTTTTGCTGAAAACCAAAAAGAAAGATATAATTTATTAACATTAATTAAATACTGTGTTCTGTGATACAGGCTGAATAAATTTGTACCATGAGTTCAAAAATGATGAGTAGTTAAAGCCCCCCCCCCCATAATGCACTGGTTGTGCCTTCCTGTTTCTTGCAATTCCTGCCAATTTTGGAACACAGTAATAGTGCTATTTGCACATTAGTATTTTCAATGTGATGTCTTTCCATTCCTTTGTTTGAAACTTGTCAACAACAAAAATTCTAGCTTACACATACAGGGTGTAGGAAGAATCAGTCATACTTTGTGAGTATGTTTCTTAGGTTAATTTATACTGATATAGCCAAACATCCTAATTTGAATGTTTACAGAGATAATAGAGGGAGGCTGATGTGGTCTTGCAGTGCCACATAACATACGTGTTTAACATGGTGTGTTATTTATATACTGCACATGGCTGGCTATGAGCTTATAACCTAAGAACAAAATTTATGAAACTAGTGTGAGTTTTACTCGCTTAAATGATGTGTTTATATTGTGCAGATGTTAATTATATTTTAAGTACAGGTGTTAACATTGCAGGAACTACAAATTCATTTTATTATGCATTTTATAATGAAAACTTGTGTAACAGTGCTGTTTAAAACGTAGCTCACCATTATCTCCATAACTGTTCAACTTCCAATGTTTGGTTATATCAATGTAATTGCACCCAAGGAGAATTTTCTTTTGAAGTATGGCAGATTCCTCCGGAAACAGCCCATACAGGTTGCGAACAGTACCAAGATATTCTTCTTACTTAGCAATTGAAATTTTTTAATCATAACCCAGAATGATGATAAACTCTGTGTTATATAATCATTTTTCAGATCAAGGTGAATTTGATCACTGGATTCTTATCTGGCCATTCATGCAAAATTTGAAACACCTCTTTTAGAAAATGACTAAATGATGGAAATATATTACATACTTTATTTCAGGTAGTTTTTCTTCTTAGGTAACTTTATCATCAAAGTGCTGGAGCATTGTTGGGAACATAAACCTAGTTCTAAATTAGTGACCTAGTGAATTTACTTGGATACAGCAGTATTTTAAAAAATTTCTAATCACTTAACAGACACCAGGAAGAGTATGTTGTGACCTCTAGTTTGATAAACCGTGGGTTAATTGGAATATTAATGTCTGTCTCTCCTGAGAATCATACAAAATGCATGAATTATCTCTGTGGACAGAATGCAAACTTCCTGAATTTTAAGGCAGGTGGTACATACAGTTGCCATTATAGTTTAAAAATTTGAAGTTTCTTGTATAAAGAACTCCATTACACTCAACTGGGAACCATTTCATACAGTTATATATATATATATATATATGTTTTAATAATAACATAAGATGTTCTGATTTTTGCTGTTCAACGTACAAGCCAAAATCTGTGTAGATTATGGAACTGCCATTCATGTTCATTCATATATAATTAGTAAATAGCCATTCTGATCTGGAATAGGGGTCATCAGATTTATTTACTGTAGAACGAACCATTGGATAATGTGACTGTCAAATACCAATTAATTAATTGTTGCATCAAGAAAACTATAAATATTGTTGCCAGTAGTAGTGATGGTACTGGTGACAATAAAAAGATATGTTTGTAATTTTCCGTAATTGAGCAACTTTCCTTAGAGGCTGCCAGGGGAGTAATAGGATATCTGTTTGCAGACTTACCTTCAGCCAAAGGTGGAGAGGGGTAATCATATTCATATCCCAGCAGCTCTACTCGTAAAGAGAAAGCCTATTGATGGGTGCTGGGTTGGTCCCATGCCACTCTGAATGTATGGAGAAGAGGCAGATCATTACCCATGCCACTATCAGAAATTCGACATCAATATTCAAGCCATCCAGCCTTTAACTTTACCATTATAGCAACTGCACTATCCTGACTCCTCTAATAATGATGATAGAGTTAAAAAAAAGTGACTTGGAACAGTGCTAAAGTATAAGTCTAATGGCAAAGTATATCTTGTTTTTGAGGTATCTATTTGTGAAGCAAGCTTGTGCATTATGAGTTTATCTCACGTAATGGGAGAAAATCTTGCTTTTGTGCCTAAGTGTGTGCTGTAAGAGAATCACACTTTTATTTTTTGGGGTGTCCGTGAAGAACCTAAGAAAGTTCTGTTCAACTTTGCCTCATGTGAATCATCTGTAGTAAAGTTGCCAATTTCTATGAACTGAGCACATTAGTTTGCGTGTTTGGCTTGTAAAAGTTTTTAAATCCAATTTTTATAAATATTTAAGCAGTACATACTCGTGTAATATTTTAATAGTCTCACTGTAGGTTATATGTTATAGCCAATTTTATTTTGCCTATTTTTGTAGGAATGACTTCAAATAATCGTTCTTCATCATTGAGGAATTCTGCACAGTTTACTTGCCACATACCTCCAAATCGCTCAAGTCGACCAAACCAGCAGTCTCGCTGGCCAGTAAGTCACGTCTCTTATCCCAAGGACTTTAGGCAGTACGAACAATGCTTCAGTACTGGGTAAGTGTTACATGTCAGTAACTAGTATGGCAATGGGTATTCAGTCCAAAATATGTCTCAGTATCTGACTTCCTGTCATTGAAACGTGCACTTAAAGCCCTCCTACACTATACACCTCTGTCAACATGTTGCCTTAGAAGGAACGAATCATCTGTTTCTTTATTGTTTATCATTATTTTGATAGTTATTAACACTTATAACGTGCAATAACAATTTGTCAGTAGAAATTCTTAACAGATCAAGTGGCAGTGGGCAGTGCAGGAAAGTGGGGAGTGAGGAAACATGCTGAAGGGATATAGATGCATTGCAGATAGTTGACTGAATTTTATCCATTCTCTCCCTGACCTAAATGCAGAACTACCTCCCTTGGGTTTCTGTCAGTAAGAAAAGACTTTTCCCTGCTGCAGTAGCTAAGTGAGGCAGAAATTCTTGCTGTATGTGCCACTCAAACAGTGTACTTGCTCTTAAATGTTCAGTTCCCTTCTGTTCACTAACATTGTAACATCCAATATATTTATAACATGAACCACAATGTTGTATATCCACTTTTGGTTGATTTCACATTATTGTGTGTTGATTGGTCAGTATGCTGAATTTGCTGTGCACAAATAACCATAGGACTGGGAAAAGGATTAATATATGTTGTCAAGCCATACACTGGTGTTAATGCTTTTGAGTTTTCTGAAAACACTGTGTGTTAAATATTCAGTATTTGTACTTTAAACTATCAGTATATACAAATTGAATTTTTTTGGGGCGGGTTTCCTTTATTGTTTTGTTTTGCCGAATAAAAAAAAACATGTGAAATATAGTCTGTGCTTTTGCCAATATACATGGTAGCTACCAGGTGTTTCAGCAATGATTAGTGTGGTAGAGTTGGTATGTATGTTTTGAATCCTCATTCCCATTATTGCTTTGTTTAATTCCACAAGTAAATTGTAATTTGTTGCTATAATGGGAGCAGCCATATTCCAGGTGGAGAGAGTTTTGTGTGTGTGTCCTTAATAAGAATATGATAATACTGATTATTTTTATTTACACATGGTGTAGTCACCTAATTTCAGTACTTTTCATGACATTTGATACCATTTGAAACTTTTTATTGCCATCACAGACACTTCCCAAAGCTTTATTAATATTTGTGTCCCTACTTTCTATAATTTTTTTGTGGGTTTTCTGTAATTACAAACCAGTTCAGTGTTATAATTTCTCTTCACTTGCTCTCTTTATGACTGAGAATATTTCCCATAATTTTTCATTCATTAATTAGGTCAGTAACACTGTCTGCCTGCCTGTCTGTGTGATCAGGTTTGGATGCCATTTAGGCTGATAGTGCATGATCATGTCAGGAGAATTCCAAGTGTGTTTGTTATGGAAGTGTGGTACTTATGAGAGTCAGAAATTGAATATGGTTTATTATAAATTTCTCTCCAGTAATTTCAGATCTTCCATAAACTGTCTTCTGATTTGAAAATGTCCTCTGTGACAAGAGATTGGAAGTTTTATATTTCTCATTTCTAATAGTTCCTCACCTTCATTTCATCTGTAGCATTTATAAGGTCTGATCAGAAAGTATCTGGACTGAGTTAATTTCTATAATACCTCGCATTACATTGTGACAGGACTTTTCTGAGTGTGTCTGGACATGTTCCTGCATGTCCTCAGTGAAACATCACTGCAGACATCCAGTCTGACACAGTAATTACAAAGAGTAGTGTTGTTCATGCATTATATTCGTAATGCCTGAGAGTACAGAATAATGTGTATCAGATTTTGCACAAAACTTCAGAAAAAGGGAATCCAAATATATGAAATCCTTTCAAGACCATGAGCCCTATGCTGCTTTAAAATTGGGCATGCATCTGTAGAAAGTTGTGAGCATTGTGGACATCCTTCATCAAGCAGAAATGATTATGTGACCACAAAAGTCAGTATTTGGTAAGAGCAGATCAAAGGCTATCTATTAGGGAAGTAGCTGAGGAACTAGAAATTTCTTTGGCCCATGACAAGCAATTTTAATAAGGTTTTGGCACAAGACATGCATCAGCAAATTTGACAGCCAAGCAGAAGGAACACTGCCAGTCTGAAGACTCTGATTTGCTGGAGTGTGCAGAAACAAACAAAAATTTTTCAACAGACATTGTAATTCTATCCCTTAATTAAAAATTTCTGGAAGGGTAAATGTTCTTAAGATGGGGAAACTATCAAACTTAACACAACTCGGCAACTGTTAGAGATTTCAAAACAAAGTATGAGGCTTGCTTCCAGCAAGGGGTGAGCTGCTGGAATAAGCATGGTCAAAGCAGGAGGGACCAACTTCACAGGGGATTGGTCTTTGATCAAAGTAAATTTAGTGTTGTTGTTTCCTGGCAGCAGTCTGCATGCTTTTTGATCGGGCCTGATATCCAGTTCATCTTTATGTGACCTATAAATCCACTCAACCACGGTCCCTTTGCCTGTTTCAGAATATAAACGGAAAATGGTTTAGACTGGGTTTATATTGGCATTAAATTCTTAAGTGGCATTTCACACTTTACATGGAATTGTGTCTTATGTTGCCTTGAGGTAATATGCATTGTCTGTGTATGTGCAGTGTTTGTCGTTCTGTCTTCTAGTTTAGCGTCTGGATTAAAATGTAGAGAGTCAGTGAAAGGCATGCTAGTTATACTGAAATTAATTAATTTGTTTCATAAGACATGTAAAATTTGGGAAATTGTTTTCGGTGAATAAAGCTCATAGCATGTTGAAGAATTGAAGGCAGAAACAGAAGTTGATATGAAAATGATCTTTAAAGAAACATGTAACTGTGTTCTTGGACTGTTGTTAAAACATTTTTATGAGAATGCTGTTGACTGTACAGGGATCATGTGCTGAATATGTTTTCAACTATGTAAAATGTGCTGTGCTTGATTGGTGTTGTATTATCAGAACCAATGCTGTAAGTGCAATACAGCAGTAAATACAGGTATTAAAATTGCTGGGCTCTTTTTGTCAGCAATCGTGTAATTCATAGACAGACGAAAAAATTGTTATTTATAATCATGTTTCAGAGATTGTCAAGCAATGCCTGTCACAGGAAATAACATACCCCAAAAGGACTCAGGTTATTTGTCTCACCAGGGGTACCCAAAGCCAGGTCACGGACCTAGCACCCAACAGAGTCCAAATACTCAAGGACACACAGTGTACCCTGGAGATCCTGTTGACGGTTTCATACAGGAGAGACGCCAGGTGTCACCACCATTACATATCAACGTGTGTGGCCAGGTGAGAATTTATATTCTTACTGTTGCCATCCACATCTTTTCCACTTAACAAGTAACAAAATAGTTGAATAAAGAGAGACCAACTTGATGTCACTTGCTTTATTATTCCATTATATAATGCTCAACATGTTTCACATGTTAATACATCCATCCTCAGGAGCTTGCGACTTATTTGTTGAGTTATTTCATGGGTTGTATTGCTCTGTAAGGATAGAGGTTATTGCATTAGCGTGCTTATTTAGT
>Ga0123355_10009822_pt1 | contig 14606 bp, 12 predicted proteins | sample TergutEmb28metaG_3_FD_89872 | JGI IMG/M metagenome (GOLD analysis project Ga0123355, IMG submission 89872) | Embiratermes neotenicus P1 segment gut microbial communities from Petit-Saut dam, French Guiana - Emb289 P1 | ecosystem: Host-associated > Arthropoda: Insects > Digestive system > Gut ...
ATGGCTTATCTCCTTTGCGTGGTGATACCATGATTATACATTATGTAATTACACCATGTCAAGGGGTTAGGTGTAATGTTGTATGTAGTTACCTATAAATATTTCATTAATCTGGGTGACAAGATTTGAACTTGCGACCTCTAGACCCCCAGTCTAGCGCGCTACCAAGCTACGCCACACCCAGAACTGCCACATTTGCGACGGATGAGAGGATAGCATAGGGGTTAGATGTTTGTCAATAAATTCGCTGTTCAAAAGATGGCTTTTTTGGTTTTGATGATATTGATAAAAGTTTCTTGTCTTCATTGCTCCCAACCCAGGGTCCGTTCCACGGCTCGCTTCCATCCGGCAACAAGCTTAGCCCGTAAACCGGCCTCCATTTTGGGTGCAAACTCCCGCTGAATAGCCCGGTTTGCAACAATGTCCTCAGTGCTGCCCCAATAACCCACAGCCAGCCCAGCAAGATAAGCTGCGCCAAGGGCTGTAGTCTCTGTCACTGCGGGGCGTATAGTCCGCACACCTAGGATATTTGCTTGAAATTGCATGAGAAAGTTGTTGGCGCTGGCCCCGCCGTCTACCTGTAGTGCATCCAGGTGGGTCTCGGCATCTGCGGCCATGGCCTTCATAATCTCCAAGGTTTGGTAGGCCATGGACTCAAGTGCCGCACGTACAATATGGGCCTTGTTGGCCCCTCGGGTAAGACCTGCCATTGTGCCCCTAGCATACGCGTCCCAGTACGGAGCACCAAGGCCAACAAAGGCCGGAACCAAGTATACCCCGTTGCTGTCAGGGACAGACTGGGCAAGGGCCTCAGATTCCGCTGCATGAGAAATAAGTCCAAGCTCGTCCCGTAACCACTGGATAACCGCGCCGCCGATAAATACACTGCCCTCCAGGGCATATTGAGCTTTTCCGCAGTAAGATGCCGCCATGGTGGTTATAAGTCCGTGACTGGACCCTACTGGGACATCCCCAGTATTCATAAGTAGAAAGCAGCCCGTGCCATAGGTGTTCTTTGCCTGGCCCGGGTTGAAGCAGGCCTGGCCAAAAAGGGCTGCCTGCTGGTCTCCGGCAATGCCTGCAATGGGAATGCTTCCTCCAAAGACATCCGTATCCCCGATATGCCCGGAAGAGCATACTACCTTTGGCAGCATATCTATGGGGATATTCAGCTTGGCAAGTATCTCGCTGTCCCAAGCCTGGGTGTGTATATTATAGAGCATGGTGCGGGATGCGTTGGTGTGGTCAGTGACGTGGATTTGGCCTTTTGTCAGTTTCCATATTAGCCAGGTGTCAACAGTGCCAAAAAGCAGGTCGCCCTTTGCGGCCTTTTCTCTTGCCTCTGGGATGTTTTCCAGCAGCCACTGTACTTTTGTTGCGGAAAAGTATGCGTCCAGCTTTAGGCCGGTTTTGGCCTGGACTATCTCTTCAAAGCCTTCGGCCCGCAGAGCATCGCATATGGGGGCGGTGCGACGGCATTGCCATACAATGGCATTGTGGATGGGTTTTCCTGTTGTGCGGTCCCATATTATTGTGGTTTCCCGTTGGTTGGTGATGCCTATTGCGGTTATGTCTGCCGCGGTCAGGCCTGCCGAGATTAAGGCCTCGTGGCCTACCAAGGCTTGAGTTTGGTAAATTTCTTCGGCATCATGCTCTACCCACCCGGCTTGGGGGTAGATTTGGGTAAATTCCTTTTGGGCGGCGCTTACTATTTCGCCTTTTGCATTGAAGATAATGCAGCGGGAACTGGTTGTGCCTTGATCCAAGGCCATGATGAATTTGCCTGACATGATATTCTCCTTTGCCTTGCGCCTGGTAATATAGGTAACGCATGTATTTTAACCCAAAAACCCACGATGTCGAACCCTGAGGCGTATTGTAGATTATTGCTGACATTACAGGAGTTGGTGGTCGGCAATGGTCGAAAAGAAATTGCGTAGGATAATACTATGCTTCTGGCAGGCTGGCTTGTATAATCAGCATATTTGCACTATGCCTGGCCGTGATGCTGCCGCCCATCCTGCGTATTAGCTCTTTAGAGATGGCAAGGCCAAGGCCTGTACGCTTATGGGTGCGGGCGGCATCTGCGGTGTAGAAGCGGTCGAAGATGCGGGTTATGTCTATGTTATTTAAGCCTTCAGACTTGTTGGCTATTTCAATTGTATTGCCGGTTAGGCTTATGCGCAAATATTCTTTTCCGTGTACATATGCATTTTTTATTAGATTTTGCAGAACACGCTTTAGGGCGTCCTCATCGCATATTGCGTAAGCTGGGGTGTCGGGGATGTGGCTTTCTACTGTAAAACCCTTCGCTTCAAGTTCTGCATAGCTGCCTAAAAGGGTGTCCCGGAGGGTGTTGCCTATGTTGACTTTTTTAACTGAGATGCTTTCATCCATGGCGCGTGAAAAGGCAAATAGGTTATCCATTAGGGTGGCTAGGGTTTCCAGGCGGCCTTTGATAATGGACAGGTAGCGGGTTGTGACGGCTGCATTTGTGCTTTGTTCATGTGCGGCTTGGCTAGGCGAGTGTTCTGTGGATGCCGCTTGTCCTTCCAGCATCTGCAGATAACCCTTAGCCGATGTAAGAGGCGTCCGCAAGTCGTGAGATATATTGATGATAGCCCGTTTTAAATCCGCCTCAAGCCGCTGGGCATTGACATAATCCCGGCGGCTTTTTGCGAGTAAGGTGTTGGCATTTTTGGCAAGGGCGGCAATATCCTTGTCGAAGGTTTGGGTCGTTAGCTGGGCATTGGTGTCGGCTTGAGTAATTTCATTCAGCCGCTTGCCAAGGTAACGGATATCGGCCTTAAGCCGCAGCAGCTTGATAGCCGCCACGGCAAGGAGTGTTGCCAATATCCCACAAGCAATCCATAGGGCCGTCATTTTATTTCTGTCCGCCTAAACAGGGCCACACCAGCTGTGGTACTTGCCACTAGATAGAACATCCCAAGGCCCAAGGCCCGGAGTATCTCACGGTTTTCCATTGAGGGCAGGTGTGCCAGCCTCATAATATTGGTAAGCATGTCAAAGTCCATAAGCCGGGATAGGTTTGGGTTTCCAAGCATCAGCAGGGAAATCACCAATGGCGGAACCAAGCAGAAAGCGATAAACAACCCATTAACAGCAGCGGTGCGCTTGGTGGTAAATGCCAGAAACACACCGAAGGCAACAAGCGCAATAAGTAAAACCAGTTGGGCCGCAAAGATTTGTAACAGGCCAACCCAATGTCCGGCAGGGGCAGGGCCACCAAAGCCATTCCAGATGGTTGCCATGAGCATACACGTCCCTACATAGAACAGTAGCATTAAGATACAAATAAATACGGTAAGCAAAAGCTTAGAAAAGTATAGTTTTGTCCTGGACACCCCCCAGGCGATATCGTTTTTGACAGTGTTGTGGGAAAACATTGCCCCGGCCACAATAATAATTATGGACAACAGGAAGAACGTAAAGTTTTCCATAGAAATAGCCAGGGCTTGTGGGATGGAAACGCCGGTTGCGCCAGCCTCTTCCATTATGGCTACAATGTTGGATGCCTCTGCGGCGGCTTCCGGGGTCACTGTTATCCCTCCCGCTTGTGCGGAACTCCATGTGCCTACTAACAGCGCACCTGTAGCAAGTAGTACTGCAAGGGTGATATACAGGGCCTTGCCCCGCAGGATTCTATAAATATCTGCACGAATTATTTTTAACATTGTGTTAGTCTCCTTAAGAATGTGATGTGTTATCAGTGTGGTAGCAGGTGGTTTTTGGGGAAGCTTGAGCTGATTTTCAACTGATTATCTATGGCTTAATATAGGGCGTTAGCAGTAATCATTTACGTACTATTACTTTATCTCTGCCCGCTTAAACAGGGCGATACCGCCAACCGTAGCAACTACGATGTAAAATGCCCCAACCCCAAGGGCGGTAAGGATAACCCGGGTTTCCAATTGGCTAAAGAACCCCAGCCGATTGATAGAAAACATTAAATCAAAGTCAAGCAGCCGCACAAAGCCCGGGTCAATGGTTTCCGACAATACTGTTATTATCATAATGGGAACAAACCAGAAAGCACAGTAGACACCTACTACGGCGCTGGTGCATTTAAATGTAAGCGCCATAAAGACGCCTAAGCTTGTAACCCCTAGCATAATAAATAATTGTGCCCCCACAGTTTGGAAGAGATTTTGCCAATGTCCGGCAGGGGCGGGGCCGCCGAAGCCCCGTACAATAATGGCCATCAGCATCCCTGATGCCATATAAAACACTATCAGCGCAACACACATCACAGCGCTAAGGGCTAGCTTTGATAAATACAGCTTAGTCCGGGATACACCCCAGGAGATATCGTTTCTGACAGTTTTATCTGTGAACATAGCCCCAGCTACAATAATAATAAGCGGAAGCAGGAAGAAAACGATGTTATCCATACGGGTGTATAGCACAGTGACTACATTAACTCCATCGAAGTACAATGTTGGCGCTTCAATGCCAAGGTCACCATGGGTATTGCCAAAGTTTATGCCGCCAACAACTCCAGGGCCAACGACCAATGCATTCATAAGCAGCAGCACCGCCAGGGTGATATAAATACCCTTGCCACGGAGAATCCGGTACATATCTGCGCGTAGGATATTTATCATTGGGCTGCCCTCCCGGTTGTGTTGGCCGCACCCTTGATTGCAAGAGCAGCATCTCCGATGGTTTTGGTGTAATAATCCTCCAAGCTGTCGCCCACTTCTTGGATAGAGGACACACGTATACCTTCTTGGCTTAGGCGGAAGGTGACTTCTGACGGATCGTCGATTCTATCGTAAACCCGCAGCTCATTGGCAGAGACTTGCTTGTAATTGCTTACGCCAAGGGCCGTCTCCAGCACTACAGCGGCGCGGGCCACATCGTCTACGGTTATGGCAAGGGCTTGCTTGCATTCTTCTTGCAGTTCTTCATGGGTTAGGGATTTTAGAAGGCGGCCATTGTGAATTATTGCGTATTTGTTGGCTACCTGGGCCAGCTCGGATAGGATATGGCTGGATACCAGCATAGTTATGCCTTCCTGGCTAAGGCGTTTTATTAGATCCCGCATTTCTATTATTCCAGTGGGGTCTAGGCCGTTTGTTGGCTCGTCAAGTATAAGAAAGTCTGGATGAGAAAGTATTGCTACTGCCAGGCCAAGGCGCTGCCTCATGCCTAGGGAGAAGTTTTTGAATTTCTTTTTACCGGTGTCGGTGAGGCTTACGGTTTCCAGGGCCTCTTGTACCCGGCTTTTTTCTGCTATGCCCCGCTGGATGCGATAGTACTCTAGGTTTTGGACGGCAGTGAGATTTTCAAATAGGGCTGGAGCCTCTATTACGGAACCCATGCGGGCCCGGGCCGCAGTTAGCCTGGCTGGTTCTGTTTCCCCAAAAAGTGATATGCTGCCGCTGTCTGGGCGGGAAAGGGATGTGATTAGGCGCATAAATGTAGTTTTACCCGCGCCGTTTTGGCCTATCAGGCCAAAGATATCGCCTTTTTCCACTGTCAGGCTTACGTTGTCCACTGCGGCCTTACCGCCGTAGCGCTTTGTTAGGTTCTGGGTTTTTAGGATACTGGTATGGTTTGTGTGAGTCATATGAGTAAGTCCTCCCTCGATTTGTTTTATGTGGGTATATTATCGTGGGGGTGTTAATTTTGTTTTATTTAAATCTTAAGAAAGTCTTAAAATTGTATTTAGAAGCTATTCCCCCATCTTAAACCCAATTCCCCAGACAGTCTTGATATACTCTATACCAGGCCCAAGGGCCCCAAGCTTGGCCCGCAGCTTGCTGATATGCACGTTGATAATATTATCGTCTCCCATAAACTCATCTCCCCAGATGCTTTCGTAGAGGTTGTTTTTGGAAAACACCTTGTTGGGATGCGACATCATAAGCCGTAAGATTTCAAATTCCCGCTTAGACAGACCTAACTTTGTGCCGCTGATTTGCGCGTCGTAGCCATCTGGGTCTAGGGTAATATCTTTGAATTGAAGCATAGCTGTGCCGCCGGAACCGGCAGCGGCAACCAATGCTGCTTTCCTTAGCTGTACATCAATGCGGGCCAGCAGCTCATCATTATCGAAGGGCTTGACCAGATAATCATCCGCCCCAAGGCGCAGCAGTTTTACCGTGGTATCTTTGTCAGCCATGGCAGTAAGCACAATAATTGGAATATCCGACGCAGCCCTAACTTCCTGCAGCACCTCTTCTCCTGTTTTGCCCGGCAGCATCAAATCCAAAATCATCAGCGAAAACCCGCCCTGAAGCAGCCGAAGCAGCGCTTCTGTGCCAGAAAATGCGGCGATTGGAGTGTAGCCACTTTGGGCAAGCAGCTCGCACAGCATTCCGCTTATAAATGTATCATCTTCTACTACTAGGATATTTGTCATATTCCACCTCGCGGGATTGTTTCTAATTTCCAAAGCATACAGCAGAGGGGAAGACCCCGCAAGGGAGGGTGGTTAGCTCTTCGCCGCAAGCTACGGCTGATGCCCGACAGCCTCAGGCTTGGAAAAATACCGTTTCTTGCGGGTTATCACCCGCATAAACGGCGTTTTTCCTTGCGCCTGAGTCTATCGTGCGCCTTCGCAACAGCGGCGAAGAGCTAACCACCCTCCCTTGCTGCCGCGGCCTTTGCTAGGGGAAAGATCAAGATACTTAGTTTGTTGGGTATGCTGTACCAAGCGATACGCTGTCAATTGGCGTATATAGCAATTCACCTTTAAATCGGCCTCGCCTGTCGCTGAAAACCCGTTGAAGCGCTCGGGATTTTCGGTTCGGGCGAGACCGTTTAAAGGGGGAATTGCTATAGTTAGCACTTGGTTATGTACATAGCCCGCTAATATACAAAGCTGGCAAAGGTTTATCAATAATGAAACGACACTAAGCAACCCAATGCATATCGCCAATTGCAAGTGCATAAGACCGACAAGGTTTTTTTCTTCCACTAGCAAGTGCAACAAAGCGCGGTAGGGCATGAGCTTGTTTTGGCGCGTCTGTGGAGGCGTCAAGTAGACTCAGGGGTTGGAAAAACGCCATTTTTGCGAGTGATAACTCGCAAAAAAATGGCATTTTTCCTCCCCTGAGGCTGCTTGACATAAGCCGGAACCTAGCGCCAAAACAAGCTCATGCCCTACCGCGCGGCCCCCTCCCGCATTCGCTAGGTAGATTATCATGATTTAAGCGCACCGCATATTGCGTGCATATGTTTATTCATATAGTTGTTTCATTTTTGACAAGAGCGATTTCACGCCCATATCTAGCACCCTTCTAGGAACTGCATCAAGTATTTCCTTTACAACCATTCTGGGCAATAATATACTTGAGCTCCAGAAAGGATGATTCCAAAATGCCAGCAAACTACAAAAAAGTCTCCACCAGCTTAAACTTTGCAAGCCGGGAGCAAGAAGTCCTGGAGCTGTGGAAAGAAAACCAAATCTTTGCCAAAAGTATGCGTGACAGGGAAGGCGGCCCTACATTTGTGTTCTATGACGGCCCGCCAACCGCCAACGGTGTGCCGCATATGGGGCATATTATCACCCGCGCGGTAAAGGATTTATTTCCCCGCTACAAAACCATGAAGGGTTGCCATGTGTTGCGCAAGGCCGGATGGGATACCCATGGCCTGCCTGTGGAGTTGGAAGTAGAAAAAGACCTGGGCATAAGCGGCAAGCCTCAAATAGAAGAATACGGCGTAGAGCCTTTTATACAAAAATGTAAGGAAAGCGTCTGGACCTATGAGGCCATGTGGAAGGAAATGAGCGAGCGGGTTGGCTTTTGGGCAGACATGGATAACCCTTATGTAACCTACCACAACAACTATATTGAGTCGGTGTGGTGGGCGCTGTCACAGATATTTGAGCGCGGGCTTATATATAAGGGCTACCGGGTTGTGCCATATTGCCCTCGCTGCGGGACGCCGCTTTCCAGCCATGAAGTGTCACAAGGCTATAAGGATATCACGGAGCCTTCTATTTATGTCCGTTTCCCAGTTGTGGGAAGGGAAAACGAGTACCTCCTGGCCTGGACAACTACCCCCTGGACATTGCCTTCCAATGTGGGGCTTTGTGTTAACGCAAAAGAGGAGTATGCCCGGGTTGCTGCGGATGGCAAGGTATATATCCTGGCCAAGGCCCTTATAGGTGAGGTGCTGGGAGGCGAAGGTAAAGCAAGTGAAGGCGGTGGCAAAATAGAGGAAGGCGAGGGTAAAACATCCCAAGGCCAGTATGAGATATTGGAAACCTTCCCCGGTTCTAAGCTGGAAGAATTGAAATACCAGCCATTATTCGATTTTGCGAAGCCTGAAACAGACAACTGCTGGATGGTTGTGTCCGACAGCTATGTAACCCTATCAGCCGGTACAGGCATTGTGCATATGGCCCCGGCTTTTGGTGAAGATGACTCCAGAATATGCAAGGCATATGGCCTGCCTCTTTTGCAGCTTGTGGATCCTCAGGGTTGCTTTGTGCCCCAGGTTGACCTTTGGGCGGGGAAATTTGTCAAGGACGCTGACCCGCTTATCATAAAGGAACTGGCCCGGATTGGGCTGCTTCATAAGAAGAACGCTTATACCCACAGCTATCCATTCTGCTGGCGTTGCGATACACCCTTGCTTTACTATGCCAGGGATGCCTGGTTTATCCAGGTAAGTGCCATCAAGGATGAGCTGCTTGCCAGCAACGAAACTGTAAACTGGATGCCCGAGCATATGAAAAAAGGGCGCTTTGGCGATTTCCTTGAAAATATCCAAGACTGGAGCGTAAGCCGGGAAAGATACTGGGGGACTCCGCTGCCTATATGGCTGTGTGAGTGCGGGCATTTGCATTGTGTGTCCGGTGTGGCTCAGCTTAAGGAGATGGCATATGTGCCCGTCCCTGATAACATCGAACTCCACAAGCCCTATATAGATGAAGTAAAGCTGGTATGCCCCAAGTGTACCGGCACAATGACCCGTACACCGGAGGTAATAGACTGCTGGTTCGATTCCGGGGCCATGCCCTTTGCCCAGTGGCATTATCCTTACGAAAACAAGGAGCTGTTCGAAAGCCAGTTCCCGGCGAACTTTATCTCCGAGGCTGTTGACCAAACCCGAGGCTGGTTTTATTCCTTGATGAGTATCTCGACAATGCTGTTTGGGAAGGCTTCTTATGAGAACGTGCTGGTGCTGGGCCATGTGTTGGACGACAAGGGCCAGAAGATGAGTAAGTCCAAGGGCAATGCGGTAAGCCCTATGGACGCCCTTTCAAAGCATGGGGCTGATGCTGTGCGGTGGTATTTTTATATCAACTCTGCGCCTTGGCTAAATACCCGCTATTCCGATGAGGTTGTAATTGAAGGGGCCCGGCGGTTTATGGGTACACTTTGGAATACCTATGCGTTCTATGTGCTGTATGCAGGGATTGACGGGTTCAACCCATATGAGTACGAAGCCAAGGACTTGTCTGTAATGGATCGGTGGTTGCTGTCCCGGCTTAATACCTTGGTGAAAAAGGTGGACGCATCCCTGGAGCGCTTTGAAATAACAGACCCTGCCCGTGCCCTTGATCAGTTTGTGGATGAGCTAAGCAACTGGTATCTACGCCGCAGCCGTGAGCGTTTTTGGGCCGATGGGATGGCACAGGATAAGATAAATGCGTATAAGGTGCTGCATCATGCCTTGGTTACTGTGGCTAAGCTGGCTGCGCCCTTTGTACCTTTTATTACGGAGCAGATTTATCAGAACTTGGTGTGTGGGTTGGATGCATCTGGGGCAGGGCAGGCTGATTTGATGCAAGGCGGCAATTCAAATTCTGGGAATATTTCTTTAAGTGCTGCGGCCCCTGAAAGCATACATCTTTGCGGGTATCCCGTTGCGGCAGAGGCTTTAATAGACCTGCAGCTTGAAGCGGACATGTCCTCTATCATGGATATAACGGCCATTGGCCGGGCTGCTCGCAATGCTGCCGCAATCAAAAACCGCCAGCCTCTTGCAAAGATGATGGTAAACCTGAGGCCAGGGGCCGCCGAGCCGGATAAGTCTTTGCTGGATGTTGTACAGGAGGAGCTTAATGTCAAGGCTATCAGCTTTGTTGACAATGCGGAAGGCTATATTGAGTATCGGTTTAAGCCTCAGTTACGTACTTTGGGGCCGCGGTACGGCAAGCTTGTGCCAAAAATCACAGAAGCGCTGAATACAGAGCCTGGCGCGGTAATGGCTGCGCTGCAAGGCGGTGGGTGGAGTACTACAATTGAAGGCACAGAGGTGACCCTTACCATGGAAGACGTGCTGCCCGAGACTACGCAAAAGGAAGGCTTTGCTGTCTCCCAAGACCGTGGAATAACTGTAGTACTGGATACTCAGCTTACGCCAGAGTTGATTGAAGAGGGCACATTGCGTGAGATTATGAGCAAGCTGCAGAACATGCGCAAAGATGCAGGGTATGAGGTAATGGATCGTATCATTGCAGGGTATTCGGATTTTGCGCCTGGGCTGGGTAAAGTAATTGCCAACAACCGGGAGGTCATTGCTGTGGATATTTTGGCTGACAAACTGGAAGAGTCCGCGCCGCCGGAAGGTGCATATGTAAAAGAGTGGAATATTAACGGCGAAGATATTCAGTTGTGGATACGGCGGGTATAGCATTCGCAGTTTTGCCTTCACAAAGGATGATGATGTGAAACATTCAACCACCCGCTACAAAAAACCAAGTATCAGCATCAAGCAAATCCCCGCCTATATAAAAGGCGGGTTTGCCTTTGCTGGGCGTGAGATTAGCCAGCTTAGGGGAACCAATGTCTGGACTTTTATCATGTATGGGCTGCTGCTGGACACGGTAAACAACCTGTGGCGGCCTTTTTCTGCTGTGTTTTTGCAGCGTCTTGGCGGAGGCGAGCTGGAGATTGCCCTGCTTAACGCCTTGCCTGGGGCCGTGGCAGCTATTGTGCTGCTGCCTGGGGCCATGCTGTTTAGGCGGTTTTCTGACAGGAAGCGGGCTACGGCTGTCTTTATATTGGTAAGCCGGGCGCTTTTGCTTGGCATTGCTCTTGTGCCTATGCTGCCCCCTGGGATTAGGCCGCTGTTGTTCGTGATTTTGGTGGCGGTTATGAACTGCCCAGATTCTCTTTCTCAGACATCGCTGCAAAGTATCCTTGGTACGGTGTTTGGGGGCAATACACGGGGGCAGGCAATTGCGCTGCGCACTAAGTTTGGCCAGGCCATTATCCCTGTGGTTACAATAACTACGGGGCTTATTATCACCTTTATCCCCCGCACAGATGACCAGCGCATGGTTTTGTATCAGATATTTTTTGTGCTGGCGTTTATTTTTGGGGTGTTGGAGGTTATGGTCTTTCGGCGGCTTAAGGTGGCAGAGTCAGTGGGCATCCAGCCAGATGATGGCGGCTCTGAGGAAAATTCCGATGACAGTGGGAATACACCAATATCATCACAAACAACGAAACCTCCCTCCGACTTTGCGTTAATCCCGATAATGTTAAAAGACCGCCGTTTTCTGGCCTTTTTTGTTCCGGCCTTAGTATTCCTTTTTACCTGGCAGGCGGGCTGGCCCTTGGTGGCTATCCACCAGGTTATGGTCATCCAAGCAACAGAAATGTGGTTTGCCATTTTTGCCCTTGCCTCTGGGCTTGCGGCCTTTGCCACCGGCGGGCTGTGGCAGCGCTGGCTTCGTAAGTATGGTAATAACATGGTTTTTGTTATGTCTGGGGTGCTTCTTGCAGTCAATATGTTCTTCTTTCCTATTGTCCCAAACGTGCAGCTTATGGCGGTTTTAAGCATTTTTACTGGGTTTTCCGCCATCGGTATCAATTCAGCCCTGCTTAACGGTGTGCTTGAGGCTACCCCAGACGAAAATCGGATGATGTATCTTGCTTTTTACAATACTGCTACCAATATTAGCCTGTTTGTTGCGCCGTTTTTTGCTCATGCACTGCATGGTTGGATTGGAAACAGGAATGCCATGTTTGTTGTGGGCTTTATGCGAGGCGGGGCTACTGTGCTTATTTGGGTGGCATATAGGCTTCGGAGGCGATATGGAAAAAAATAAAAACCGAGTAGTACTAGTAACCGGCAGCAGCCGAGGAATAGGGTTGGCCATAGCCTCTGCCTTTGCGGCCCAAGGCGATACAATAATCCTTAACGGGCGAAGTGACGCCGATAAGCTTGTACAATCTGTGGAGGAGCTGCGGCAGATAAACCCTGATAACGCTGCAGTCCATGATGACATTGCAAAACATGTCCATGCTGCAAGTGACTTGCTGCAAAGAAAACACAAGGTTGGCGGTTTTTTGGCCGATTTATCTGACTACGCCGCTGCCCAAGATATGTTCAAATATATAACGTCCGAATACGGCCCTGTGGATGTACTGATAAATAACGCCGGTGTGGCTTATTATGGGCTGTTTTCTGAAATGGAAATTACCGATATTGATAAAGTTTTGGAACAAAATTTACTTACAACAATAAATGCATCCCGTTTGGCTATACCTACGATGGTACAGGCTAAGTGCGGATGCATTATTAATATATCTTCTATTTGGGGGATTGCCGGTGCATCTTGCGAGGTTATTTACTCGGCAGCAAAAGCCGGGATTATTGGGTTTACCAAAGCTCTCGCCAAAGAGCTTGGCCCTTCTGGAGTTAGGGTAAATGCTGTCGCATGCGGGGCCTTCGACACCCGCATGAATGATAATCTATCCCCAGATGAAAAGGCCGATTTTGCCGAAAGCATACCCCTTGGGCGGTTTGGCCATCCCGAAGAAGTTGGTGCGCTGGCGGTTTATATAGCCGGTGCAGAATATATGACTGGCCAGGTTGTAACCTTGGATGGGGGGCTTTTGTAGTTTTAAAGCGCTTTGCCCATAAACATCTCAAGGGGTTGTTCATATGGCGGGATATCAATGACAATAGTGCCCATGTCCTTATATCCTAGTTTGCGGTAAAAATGCTGGGCATCTTCGTCAACCTGTGTAGATACCATAATCATTTTGTGACCAAGCAAACGCATTTCATTTTCCCAGTAAGCCATTGCCTTGGTTCCGTAGCCTTTTCTTTGGAAAGAATCCTCTAGGTACATCAGTGTCAGGAAGGGAACAAAATCAAATATTAAGTTGAAAACCATTACGCCGATAGGGCTTTCGTTATACCGCAATATATAGCATCTTTTGTCCCTGACTTTTAACTCGAATTCACTTTCTGATAGATTTTCGCCAGGGCAGACATACTGCTTGTCTTGTATGGTTGCATAGGTGATGGTGAACATGTTTTCCTCCTATGATGTTTTGTTTTTGGTCAATTATGAAGGGCCTATACTGAAGGTCAAGATGAAAATGATTATAATCATGTTAGGGATAGGTAGCGTTCCCACCCTCTGGCTTTTGTTTCCTTGGGTTTATGTTAAAATGAAATCAAGCACATTTTAAAGAGGAAATGCACCATGGCTGAAAGAGCTGATTGGATTGCCGAGTATGAAAGCCTTGGCGGCCCAAATGCTTTTGAGCTGGAGGTAGTTAGGCTCATAAATGAAATAAGAGCCGAGCACGGCCTCGTAGAATTGACATTAAACAATAATCTAATGATGGCCGCGCGTTTTTATACCCAAACAAAGGTTGACTTAAACTTGCCTCTGGGTCACCGCGAAGGGCCGTATGGCGGGTCGGCTGGGACAGCCCAAGCCTTTGGGTCTAGCTGGAACACCGCAAACGGTGCAACCGGCGGAGGCGGAATCACTCCTCAAGGGGTTGTAAACATGTGGATGAACAGCCCCCCGGACATAGGGCCAATATATTAAATGCAGGCAGCAGGAGCATAGGTATAGGTTCTACCAATGGGGCCGGGGGCTTCGGCGGTTTTAATTACATGCTGACTACTTGGTAATGAAAACTGACGAAGAGCTTGCTGAAAGGTTCACCATGAATCCCAATGCAAAACAGGGGGCGGCAGATTGCCGCCCCCTTTAAACATTAACAGGTTAATTTAATACACCATCACCCAGGCAGACTTTCGTCATGAAGCCGGTTAACCGCAGTTATAGCAAAGTAATGCCCGTCTGTTCCACTAGGATTTCCACCGTAATGACCTAAAACCCCTTCAGGGATTTCCCATGAATAATAAACCTGCCCTGCCACCGCCGGAACAATGGCTAAAATATTGGCAGGGTTATTTATATTAATCCTCTCGCAGGCAGAGCGGTAGATTACAAAATACCTGGGCATAACAAACTGGCAGGTACTAGATTCTGTATTCTCCCAGGAAATGCGGTTGCCCTCAATTACCACATTACCAGGCCGGGAAGGTGCTGTCCCGCCCAAATGAGGCATAGGCGGCACAAGGGCGGGGTATCGCCACATGGTGGCGCGAAGGGTTTCCATGGAGGTTCTCATGCCATGGCCCCGGCCGGGGCGCATATGATTTTGGGTAAAAAACATGGAACCACTGATACTTGGATTCCCTAGGTTATAGGCTTCCTGGCGTAAAAGTGTGCGCATTCCCTCATACTCATACCCTGGCAGGTTGCGCCACATAATGGGGACATTCACAGCGGCTTGTCGGTATAGGTTGTCCATCCGGTACAGGCCTACACCTATAAATAACTGGGCATTTGTGTACTCGCC